>Ga0209262_10000019_pt1 | contig 216160 bp, 191 predicted proteins | sample Lowcelwee11metaG_FD_187171 | JGI IMG/M metagenome (GOLD analysis project Ga0209262, IMG submission 187171) | Freshwater pond sediment microbial communities from the University of Edinburgh, under environmental carbon perturbations - Low... | ecosystem: Environmental > Aquatic > Freshwater >...
GGGCGTGCTGCCGATCAACCTGATCGTGGTCAACGAACCGGAAGTGGTGGTCGGCAAGCTGATGCTGACCGAGACCATCAAGCTCAATCCCGACGAGAAAGCCGACCAGGCGGCACAGGCGTTCGAGCGCTACGACCTGGTGTCCGCGCCGGTAGTGGACGAGGACGGCAAGCTGGTAGGGCGCGTGACGGTGAACGTGGTGCTGGACTTCATCCGTTCCGAATCGGAGACCGATCTGCTGAACCAGGCCGGTCTGCGCGAGGAAGAGGACATCTTCGCTTCCGTGTGGAAATCGGCGCAGAACCGCTGGGTCTGGCTGGCGCTGAATCTGTGCACCGCCTTCTTCGCCTCGCGCGTGATCGGCGAGTTCGAAGACACCATCGTGCAGTTCGTCGCGCTGGCCACGCTGATGCCCATCGTCGCGGGCATCGCGGGCAACTCGGCCAACCAGACCACCACCATCATCATCCGCTCGCTCGCGCTGGGACAGATCACACAGGGCAACGCGCGGCGCCTGATGTACAAGGAGCTGGCGATCAGCGGATTGAACGGACTGGTGTGGGGCGGCATTGCCGGACTGTTTGCCTACTTCCTCTACCGCAGCGTGCCGCTGGGCCTGGTGATGACCAGTGCGATGATGCTCAACCTCGTGCTGGGCGCACTGGTGGGCATCGGCATCCCGCTGCTGATGCAGCGTCTGGGCCGCGATCCCGCCATCGGCGCCAGTGTCATGCTGACCGCCATCACCGACAGCGGCGGCTTCTTCATCTTCCTGGGTCTGGCGACGATCTTCCTGATCTAGGTTGTCATCGGAACGGCGCGCTGTTCCACTTTTCCAGCCAGGCGGGCAGTTCCTCCGCCGGCATCGGACGTGCGATCCCGTAACCCTGCCCGTACTCGCAACCCATCGCCACCAGCGCGTGGAACAGTTCTTCCGTCTCTATGCCTTCTGCCACCGTGCGGCGGTCGAAGGCTTTGGCCAGCGCGATGACGCCCTGCACGATGGCTTTGTCGCCATTGTCGATGAGCATGTCGCGAATGAATGACTGGTCGATCTTGAGCGTGTCGACCGGCAGCCTGCCCAGATAGGAGAGCGAGGAATAGCCGGTGCCAAAATCGTCCAGCGCGAAACCGACGCCGATCCTGTTGCAACGCTCGATGGTGTCACTGACCCTGGGGATATCACCGAGTGCCGCGGTCTCCAGGATTTCGACCTGTAGGCAGCCTTTCGGCAGAAGCGGGTGACGCAGCAGTTTACGCTTCAGCTTCCAGGCGAAGTCGGTCGACTGCAAATGACGCGCCGAGATGTTGATGCTGAGTTCCAGCGGCAGTCCGGCTTTGTGCCATGACTCCAACTGCTTGAGCGCCGTCGCTATGACCCAGTCGCCCAGTTCAACCTCCAGCGTCGTCCCCTCCACCGCATGCAGGAATTCAGCAGGCGCGAGCACACCGCGTTCCGGGTGGTTCCAGCGGATCAGCGCCTCCGCCCCCACGAAGCGGCGCGTGTGCAAATCCACTTTGGGTTGGTAATAGAGCGCGAACTCGCTGCACACCAGTGCGACAGCGAGCCGCTTCAGGAATTCGTGATGCGTGCGGGTGCGTCTGTCGCTCGCCGCATCGTAAAGGTGGTAGCGATTCTTGCCGGACTGTTTGGCGCTGTACATCGCCTGGTCGGCGTGACGCAACAGGGTGTCGGCATCGTATTCATCACCGGGATATTGCGTGACGCCGATGCTGGCGCTGACCTCGAACAGTTTGCCCTTGATCTCGATAGGTTGGCCGATCGCCTCCAGCAGACGGTTCAAACTGGTCGAGCATTCCTCGGTCGCGTGCAAGCCCTGAAGCAGAACGGCAAATTCGTCACCCCCCAGACGGGCCACGGTATCATCGACCCGAATGGTGGCCTTGATGCGTTTGGTCACCTCGATCAGCACGCGGTCGCCCGCGTCATGCCCCATCGTATCGTTGATGATCTTGAACCCGTCCAGATCGAGATAACAGACCGCCAGAGTGCTGTTCTCGCGTTTGCTGTGGGCCAGTGCCTGCCGCAGGCGGTCAGCGAACAGCACGCGATTCGGCACATCGGTCAAGGCGTCAAAATGTGCGATCCGCTCGAGTTGCTTCGCATGCTGCTTGAGCTGCGTGACGTCCGCCGCCAGACCGATCAATCCCATCGGCAGACCGGCCTTGTCCAGCACTTTCACCCTGGTGATCTCCATCAGATGGTCTTTGCCGTCCACGAAGGGCAGCCACTCCAGCGACTGATGCGGGCCGTTCTGGGTCAGGCATTCCTCGTCGGAACGCAGGAAACCGGCCGCGACGTTCGACGGCATGACATCGACATAACATTTTGCGGCAAGAAAGCCCCCTTCCGGGATACCCATCGCCGCACAGAAGGTTTTGTTGACGAATTGCATGCGACCGTCGAGGCCGATAAACCATATCCCCAGCGGAGCATTGTCCAGTATCGCCTGGAACAGCATCTTCTCGGAATCAAGCAACGTGCTGCCTGCAGGTGTTTCCTTCATCGACGTGTCCCCCATCCGGGACGGCAAACAATTGCCGGTGGTCTATACCGCCCCAGGGCGGTGTGAACATTCGTATATTGTCCGCACTCCGGAAAACATAGCCATGCAAACTCAGCTTGTGCTATTTTCCTCTGTGCGCCGCCCAACATCCATAGCTGCGGCAATATTATCACGCACTCGAGACGCAAATGACCGACGAACAACCGAAGCATCAAGCGAAATCCGACCCGCAACTTGAGCACTCGCTGCTGGAGATCGAGATCCCGCCGTGCCCGGAGATCCTGATTCGCATCATAGCGGAGACGGGCAAGGATGAGCCAGACTTCAAAAAGCTGACCGACCTGATCAGCGCCGATGTCGCGCTCGCTGCCGGCTTGCTCAAGACCACGAACTCGCCTTTCTTCATCCGCCCGCAAAGAGCGCGCTCGGTACACGATGCGCTATCGATACTCGGCCTCCGGATCGCCAGCCACACCATTGCGGGCATCATCCTGCGCAAGGCATTCCCGGATTCACCCAGCATGATAAGGTTCTGGGAAGCCTCCGCACGCACGGCACGGTTGTGCGCCTGGCTGGCTGCAAGACTGGATATTCCCGGATTGAATGCCGATGATGCCTATACCTACGGCCTGTTCCACGATTGCGGCATCCCGGTACTGATCGGGCGCTTTCCGAACTACAAAGAGGTGCTGGGCGCGGCGAATCTGGACGCCGAGATGGAATTCACCGCACGCGAAGAAGCGCTGGTGCAGACCAACCATGCCGTGGTCGGCTGTGCATTGGCGCAAAAATGGTGGCTACCGGAAGACATGTATATCGCCGTTCGTCACCACCATCAGGTGAAAGCACTGGCACCGGGATCTGACTTGCCGCAGAACAGCCGCCTGTTCATCGCCACCACCCAACTGGCAGAACATATCGTTCAGGAGCAGCTCGGACTGGATATGACGCTGGAATGGCCCAAGCTCGGTGCTGCCTCCCTCCGCACGCTCAAACTCGACGACGAAGACCTGTCATTCCTGTATTCCGATGCCCAGCAGGTCCTCCGCTCGGCAGATTGAATCAGGCGCGGGCGTGACGCTCCGCCCAGCGCTCCAAACCGCCCTCCACCAGCGAATACACCGCCGGCACGACTACCAGCGTGAGCAGGGTGGACGAGACCATGCCGCCAATCACCGCGATGGACAGCGGGCCGTTGGTTTCGGCCCCGGCGCCGAAGCCCAGCGCTGCCGGAGACAGCGCCAGAATGATGGTGGCGGATGTCATCAATACCGGCCGCATCCGAGTCGGGCAGGCATCGAGCAGGGCCTCGGCGACGCCCATGCCCTGCTCGCGCCGCTGGTTGGTCAGGTCGATCAGCAGGATGGAGTTCTTCGCCACCAGTCCCACCAGTAGCACCAGTCCGATCATCGAATAGATGTTGAGTGTGGTGCCGGTCAGCCACAGCGCAACGATGCCGCCGATGATGGCCAGCGGCTGCGCCATCATGATGATGAAGGGCTGCACGAAGGAATTGAACTGGCTGGCCAGCACCATGTAGAGCAGGATGATCGCCAGCCCGAAGGCGAACAGCATATAGCCCACGGTCTTGCCGAACTCGGCGGCCTGACCGATAAGCTTGATCTGGTAACCGGCGGGCAGCATCGCCTCGGCGATCTGCTGCAATTTTTGCGTCGCCTCACCCAGCGGGATGGTCGGCGAGGAATAGAAGGTCGCCGAATATTGCAGGTCGTAGCGCCCCACCACCGCCGCACCCAGTTTCTGCTCGAAAGTCGCGACGTTATCCAGCCGCACCATACTGCCGTCTTTGGCGCGTATATATAGTCTGCGCATATCGGCCGGTTTGCTGATCGCACCCTCGCCGGCCTTGATACGGATGTAATAGCGCTGGCCGTCGCCCGGTTCGTCGTTGTATTGCGCCACATCCGCGCCGCCGCTCATGATGTTGATCGCCGTCGCCACATCCTGCACCGACAGGCCCAGTGCTGCAGCTTTGTCGCGATTCACGCGGAAGATAAGCACCGGCAGGTCGAGCTGCATGTCGAGGTCGACACGTCCGAGTCCCGGCGCTTCCTTGATAAGCTTGCTCTGCAGCTCACCCGACAGCCTGCCCACCTCGGCCAGGTTGGTTCCGGTCAGCACGAATTGCAATGGTTCGCCGCGCTGTCCGCCGACGCGCGCCGTCGGCGAGGGAAACGCCCTGACGCCGGGGATCTCGGCCAGCTCCTTGCGCAACTGCGCCATCAGCTCCTGCTGGCGGATGTCACGCTCGTTGCGCGGCAGCAATTTCACGTTGACGAAGGCCTGGTTGACCTGCCCCGATGTTCCCAGACCGATGCCGCTGAACATGCCGGTGATCTCCTTGTGCCTGGCTAGCACCTTCTCGACCTCGATCAGGCGCCCCTTGGTGTAATCGATGGAAGCGCCCAGCGGCACTTTCGCGTTGACACGGAAACCGCTCTGGTCTTCGTCCGGCATGAAGCCCTTGCCCACCTTGGCAAAGAAGAATCCGCTGGAAAGCACGATCAACACCGTCACCAGCACCACTTTCCAGCGGTGTCGCAACGCCCATTCCAGTGCGCGGCGATAGAAGGTATCGAGGCGATGGAACATGCCGTCCAGCATGAAATAGACCCTGCCGTGTTTCTTGTCCACATTAAGGAAGCGCGAACACAACATGGGCGTGAGCGTGAGCGAGACGAACAGCGACACCAACACACCTACCGTCACCACCACCGCGAACGACTTGAAGAACATGCCGATGATGCCGCTCATGAAGATGACCGGCGCGAAGATGGACACCAGTGCCAGCGAAGCGGCCATCACCGCGAACACCACCTCGTTGCTGCCGTTGACGGCGGCCTTGAGCGGGTCGGGATCGATCTCCTCGCGGTGCCGGAAGATGTTCTCCAAAACCACGATCGAATCGTCCACCACCACGCCGACCAGCAGCAGCAGACCGAGCAGCGTCATCGAATTCAGCGTGAAGCCGAGGAAATACAGCGCCGCGATGGCGCCCAGCAGCGACACCGGGATGGCCACCGAGATGATGATGGTAGAGCGCACACTGCGCAGGAACACCCACACCACGACTGCCGCCAGCAGGGTCCCTTCGAGCAGGTGTTCACGCAGCGAATTGATCATCTCCTTAATGAAGGTGGAATCGTCGGACGCGGTCTTCAATGTTATGCCCGGCGGCAGACCGGGGATGATGTCATTCTGCAAGCGTTTCTTGACCGAATCGATCACCTCGACCGTGTTGGAGCCGGATACCTTGACGATGCCGATGCCCACGCCCGGCTCGCCGTTGAAGCGAACCATCTGGCGATAATCGGAAAGGCCGTCCTCGATGCGGGCGATGTCCTGCAGACGCACAGGCGCACCGTCGCGATAGGTCACGATCATGCGCTTGAGCTCTTTTATGCTGTGGAACTCCAGATCGAGGCGCAGCAAAAACTCGTTGAAGTTGCCGACCAGGAAACCGCCCGGCATCTGCAGGTGCTCGCGGCTGAAAGCAACCGAAATATCCTGCGCGGTGATGCCCAGCGAGGCCATGCGCACCGGATCGGCATGGATGCGGATAGTACGGTCGCGCCGGCCGCCGATGCGGACTTCGCCGACGCCGTTGATGCTCTCCAACTTCTTCTTGATGACGTTGGCAGCGTACTGGTTGAGCTGCTGCACGGTGCGGTCGCCCTGCAGCATGACCCAGAACACGGCGTTGGCGCCGGTATCCATCTTCGCCACCACCGGCGCATCTGCGTCCTTGGGCAAGCGGCGCAACACCTGGCTGATCTTGGACTGCACCTCGTTGAAGGCGATATCGACGTTCTTTTCCAGACTGAAGGTGATGACCACCACGGATACGCCGGGCGACGAGGTCGATTGCACATGCTCGATGCCGGGCACACTGTTGATGGCGCTTTCGATCACGCTGGTGAGGCTCATATCCACGTTCTCTGGGTTGGCGCCGCGCAGCGAGGTGGTCACGGTGATGATGGGGAAATCGACCTTGGGGAACTGGTCGACGCCGACGCGCTGGTACGAGATCAGGCCGAACAGCATCAGCGCGGCGCTCAACATCACGGCAAAGACGTGACGTTTGATGGATAACTCAGGCAGGTTCATGTCCGGATATTTTCGTGGTGGGGCCCGGGATCACTGCACACTGGCCGGCGGCTGTCCGGCATTCACAGAGACTTTGGCGCCATCAGTGAGAAAACCGGCGCCGTCCACCACCACGGTCTCATTCGCCTGCAGACCGCCGGTGATCTCGACCCTGCCATCCTGGTTGATGCCGACTTGCACCACGCGCTGACGTGCCAGCCCAGCTTCGACCACATACACCACTTCGCCGGCCGGGCGCAGCACCACGCTTTGTTCCGGTACGGTGACGGCATCCGCATGTTCTTCCAGCACGACCGTAGCGGTGACTGTCGCCCCGGGTCGCCAGTTGCCGGGATTGTCGAACAGGGCAAAAGCATCGAAGGCGCGGTTGTTAGTGGTCGCCATCGGGCGTATCTCGGCGATCTTGCCGTTCAGCTTCGCATCGCTACCCGCCACGCTGATCTGCACCGGCATGCCGCGCTGAACCTGTCCGGACAGCGTCTCGGGGAAGGGCAGGCGCGCACGCAATCTCTTCAGCGACACCACCTGGAACATCGGATCGCCCACTTTCACATATTGTCCGGTGACGGCGATCTGTCTCTCGACCCGCCCGTCCACCGGCGCCAGCACATTGGTCTTGCCCAGCGTGCGTTCAGCCAACCCCAATTGGGCACGGGCGCCGGAAAGCTGGTTCTCGGTCGCAGCATTCTGGGCGATGGCATCGTCCAGCGCGGCCTGCGAGATGAAATTCTTCTCGCGCAACTGCTTCAGTCGCTCCAGATTGCGCGTCTGGTTGGCGCTCAACGAGCCGACACGCCCCGCTTCAGCCTGTGCTGCTTGGCGCGACAATCCGGCATCGCGGCCATCGAGCACGGCCAGCACTTGCCCGGCTTTTACCTCGGCGCCCACCATCGCGCGCACTTCCGCGACACGTCCGGCCACTTCGGCTGACACGACGGGGTCGGCCAGACTCTCCAGGGCACCGACCGACTCTTCCAGCAATGCCATCTTGCGCGTTTCGCTCTGCGCCACTGTCACCGGAACGCCTGATATCTCGGCTTTCTTTTCTTCAGTCTTCTTGCCGCATGCGACCAGCAACAGCAATGCAGACAGGCAACACAGCCCGAGATTCTTTGCGATCATGCGCCCACCTGTCAGGTTCATTTCGAGTTCTGGAAGATATAAATGCGTATTGCACCCACGTTTAGCGTGTGTGTAATTATAAGGGAAAAGCGGGGGCGGTTCGCTGAAGAGGCTCAACAAACACTTAATTCAAACGGACTCCACTCCGCCCAAAAACGGAGTTTGCAGAAAGGGCGAAACGCAACCAACCCGGCGCCCGCCCCAATCTACAAAGCTTAGGCGCCGAGGATGCCTTTTCCTGCAGCAGGAGCAGCGGACTTCTTCGCGGCTTTCTTGGCAGGTTTTTTAGCTACTGCTTTCTTCGCTGCCGGTTTCTTGGCGGCTACTTTTTTAGCGGCTGGCTTCTTCGCTGCCGGCTTCTTGGCGGCTACTTTTTTAGCGGCTGGCTTCTTTGCTGCTACTTTCTTCGCTGCCGGCTTCTTGGCGGCTACTTTTTTAGCGGCTGGCTTCTTTGCTGCCACTTTCTTCGCTGCCGGCTTCTTGGCGGCTACTTTTTTAGCGGCTGGCTTCTTTGCTGCCACTTTCTTCGCTGCCGGTTTCTTGGCGGCTACTGTCTTCTTTGCAGCGGGCTTCTTTGCAGCAGCCTTCTTGGTGGTGCTTTTTGCTTTGGTTGTTGCAGCCATTTTCATTCCTTATAAAAATTGATGGACTAACCAGGTGTTATTTTCGTGCACCAGCTGCACTCCCGATGCGTCTTTCTATTGCTTGAAATCTCCCAACACGCACGGTGCTTGCATTCTATGCGCGATTAAAAAAAATGCGCAACACTTTTATGCATATTTAGCGAAATAATCTCACGCGATGATCTTCTCTGAATCGTAGAGCTGGCGCACTGTTTCGCGCTCCCTGACGAGATGGATTTCGGATCCGTCCACCATCACTTCCGCCGCGCGCGGACGCGTGTTGTAGTTTGAACTCATGCTCATCCCGTAAGCTCCGGCGGACATCACGGCCAGCGCATCGCCTTTAGCCACGGCCATCTCGCGGGCATGGCCGATGAAATCGCCGGTCTCGCAGATCGGTCCGACCACCTCGTAAAGCTGCTTTTCATGCCCGCTCTTCTGCAGCGGCAGGATAGCGTGGTAGGCATCGTAAAGTGCCGGTCGCATCAGATCATTCATCGCGGCGTCGACAATCGCGAAGTTCTTCTCCTCACCATGCTTGAGATATTCGATACGGGTGAGCAGCACCCCGGCGTTGCCGACCAACACCCGGCCCGGCTCGACGATGAGCTTCTCGGCCCGCCCCTGCAGCGCGCCAAGCAAAGCCTGTGCGTATTCGGCGATGGATGGCGGCGTCTCGTCGTCGTAGCGGATACCGAGACCGCCGCCGAGGTCGAGATGCTCCAGAACGATACCGGCGGCAGCCAGGTGATCGGCCAGCGCCAGCACCTTTTCTGCCGCCGCGATGAACGGGCTGGTCTCGGTGAGCTGCGAACCGATGTGGCAATCCATGCCGGTGACGCGCAGATGCGGCATGTCCGCCGCTTTGCGGTATAGCTCATACGCTTCGGTGTATGCCACGCCGAACTTGTTCTGCTTGAGTCCTGTGGAGATATAGGGATGTGTCTTGGCATCAACATCCGGATTGACGCGCAGACTGATCGGCGCGACCTTGCCCATACTGCCCGCCACTTCGTTGAGCCGATCGAGTTCTGACGGAGATTCGACATTGAAGCAGAGGATCCCGGCGTCCAGCGCCAGTCTCATCTCGGCCTCACTCTTGCCCACGCCGGAGAACACCACTTTGTTCGCAGTGCCGCCCGCCGCCAGCACACGCTGCAGCTCGCCGCCGGAAACGATGTCGAACCCGGCGCCCAGACGCGCGAACAGGTTGAGGATGGCGAGGTTGGAATTCGCTTTCACCGCATAACAGATCAGGTGATCGCAGCTCTTGAACGCTTCGGCGAACTGGCGATAGCCGTCGCTCAGCGCGGCGCGCGAATAGACGTAGCACGGCGTGCCGAAGCGCTGGGCGATATCGCCCAGCGGAACGTTCTCGGCAAACAACTGGTCTTGCTGGTAATGGAAGTAGTCACTCATGGCTGTTTCTTCGGGTCGGGTTGATCGGGAGCGGACTGCGCATCGGCGGACGGTGGCGGTGGCAGAAACAACGAGCCTTTGCGCCCGCATCCTTGCATGGCGACCAGCAACAGCAACATAATGCAGAGTACACGCATCACTTTGTCTTTCTTGAAGTGGGAATGGAAACGAGCGGGATTATATGACGGAAAGTACCAAGCACGAGCCGGGCAGCGCATTGTTCGCCCGTATCCAGCAGATGGTGAACGAGCGCGGCGTAGACATCCGTCAGCACCTCACCGGCAATGCGTTGCGTCTGGATTTCGCCGACGGCCAGCGCCTGCTGGTCAATGTCGACAGCCACACGCAGAACGTCTGGGTAGCGACCCGCTCCGGCGGCATCGAGTTCATCCACCGCGACGGCAACTGGCGCGCACATGATCAGGGCGAGCTTTTCGCCAGATTGGGCGAGATCATCGAGCAGACCATCGCCAGCGACCCGATCAATGCGCGCCCCCCTGTTGAGCAGCTGCAAGCCGTTCGCCCCCCGCCCGATTCTGTCGTCTACCGGGAAGTCCGGGAAAGCCACGGACTGCGCAACATCCTTATCGTACTGCTGGCCGGATTGATCGGCTTCTGGGCGGCACAAAAGATGAACCCTCCCGCTGTGAATGCGGATAACGCCGACGCTCAGCCGGAAACGGTCTCCGTCAACCGGGTCGACCCAGGCCAGCAATGCGAGGGCGGCTTCCCCGTCAACGGCAGCATCACCGTGTTCCCCGAAAGCGGCCTGCGCAGCGACGGGCCGAACGATCCCGAGATCACGCTCAAGAACGACCACGCCCATCCCTTGCTGCTTATCCTCTCCGCCCCCAACACCGTCATCCCCTCCATGTCGGTGTTGGTTCATGCCAGACAGAGCGTCACCCTACACCTGCCTGCCGGACAGTACGACATGATGTTCGGTGTCGGCACTTCCTGGTGCAATGCACGACGCGGCTTCTCCGACGGGCAGATCCTCAAGTTCGACAAATCGCTGACCGTGGAGATGGACAAGCCCATGCAGCTCGCCGCGCAATCCTCCGGCGCCGGCATCGAGGATTTCCAGCTGTTCGTCAAGACCGCAGCACCCGAACTAGCCCTGCCGGCACCCACGTTCTCCGGCGACGGCAGCATGGAAGTGCAGCGCCAGGCGAACGGCCATTTCTACCTGCCCGGCTCCATCGAAAACGTCCCGGTCACCTTCATGGTGGATACCGGCGCCTCGGTCACCTCGATCTCCAGCGATCTGGCCAAAGAAGCAGGCATCCGCAACTGCAAAGAAGTGCAGTTCCAGACCGCGAACGGCACGGCGACCGGCTGTATCGCGCTGGTGACACGCATGACATTGGGTAACTTCGTGCTACAGAACATCACCGTTGCCGTGATGCCCAACATGGAGACCAATCTGCTCGGCGCCAACGTGCTGCGCAATTTCCAGGTGAGCCAGAGCAACAACAGCATGCTGATAGGAAGACGATAGGGAAAAGACATGAACGAAAGCGAATTCAAGGAACTGGCCGATGCGGTATTCGACCGTATCGAGGCCGCACTCGATGCCTGCGACGCCGATATCGAATACGACAACAACGGCTCGGTGCTGGAGATGGAGTTCACCGACGGTAGTAAGGTCATCGTCAACCGCCATGTGCCCAACCGTGAGATCTGGCTGGCCGCCAAGTCCGGCGGTTTCCATTACGCGATGGTGGACGGACGCTGGTTCAGCCAGCGCGACGGCAGCGAACTGTTCGCCAGACTGGGCGAACTGGTACAGCTCGGTTCAGGAAAGAAAATGGATATATAAGGAAGGGGCCAACCGGGGGAGGTGTTCTTTCATCTGGGAGGAGACTAAGGGAAGTGTGACCACCCGGCTGGCAGGACGAACTCTATTCCCGATTCCTCCGTTTGGGAATGCGGCATATTGTCGCAGGCCCAGCGGCCTGCGGGATGCATATCGGGCATATTGTGGTTCCGGCGTCACATTCGGCCAAAGCCGAAATGAGCCTTCTCCGCAAAGCCCTGTCGCGCTTGCAGCGCCACAAGGCTTTGTCGCAGGCTAAAACATGCTGCGTTTCAGAGCGCTAAGCCATTTACCCCGGAAACACGCCTACTCTGCCACCCCGTAACCGCACAGCTCGGCCCGACACGCTTTATATTCCGGGCAGGCGCTCTCCACCACCTGCCAGAACGCGGGCGAATGGTTCATCTCCACCAGATGCGCCAGCTCATGCACCACCACATAGTCGATCAAGTGCAGCGGCATCTTCACCAGTTGCCAGTTCAGCCGCACCACGCCGTGCACGGTACAACTGCCCCACTGGGTGCGCGCCGTCGACAGCTTGATCTCGCGCGGGGCGACCTTCAACAGCGGCCCGAAATGCTCCGCACATTCCCCGAACACGCGTAACGCCTCGCTGCGGTACCAGCGCGTCACGATCTTCTCGATGTCCACCGCCTCCGCCCCGGCACCGACCGGCACGTGCAGCACCTCGCCGTGCAACTGTGCCGCAGCGCCGCGTTTCTTCGGCGTCAGCAGCAGGGTGAACGCTTCGCCGCGGAAGGGGATGCGCGCGCCTTCCGCCCAGCATATCGGCGGCGCTTTCCGCGTTTGCCAGTCGTCCAGCTTGTCGACCACCCAGTCGGCCTTGTCCTGCAGCACGCTGTGCAGCCATTTCTCGGAAGCGCGCAGCGGCGCATTGACGACCAGACCGCGATCATCGATGCGCAGGCCTATGCTGCGGCGGTAACCGCTGCGTTTGAGGGTGTAGCTGATCTCTTTGCCGGAAAGGAGGATGTTGCGTTGTTCGACGACAGGGGGAGGTGCTTTGCGACGTAATGCCTTGAACATCAAGCCAGCTTGATCATTTCATTCTCGATCCAGTCTTCCACACGGCGGTTGATCTCGTCCGCCTTGAGGCCTGCCGGATCGATGGGCTGGCCGATACTCATCACGATGGTGCCGGGATGTTTGAGGAAGGAGTTGCGCCCCCAGAACTTGCCGGCATTGTGCGCCACCGGCACCACGGGTGCGCCGCTGGATTCGCCGAGCAGTGCGCCGCCGATCTTGTACTTGCCGCGCACGCCGTAGGGCATGCGCGTGCCCTCGGGGAAGATCACCACGCAGAAACCGCTATCCAGTCTGTCCTTGCCCTGCTCCAGCAGTTGTTTCATCGCCTGTTTGCCCTTGCTGCGGTCGATGGCGATGGGGCTGGTCAGCGCCAGACCCCAGCCGAAGAACGGCAGCCACAACAGTTCGCGTTTAAGTACCCACACTTGGTCGGGGAACACCGTCTGCAGCGAAAAAGTCTCCCAGGCCGACTGGTGCTTGCACATCACGATGTGCGGCTGCTTCGGGATGTTCTCGGCACCGCGCACTTCCATGCGGATGCCGCAGATCACGCGCAACAGCCACATCGTGCTGTAGGCGAGACCGGACGCGATACGGTAGCGGGTGTGCGGCGGCAACGGGAAGATGAAGATCACCATCGACGCATAGACGGGAGTCCACACCAGCTGCACGATGAAGAAGATGAGCGAACGGATGAAAGTCATACCAGCGTCGCCACCACTGCCGCCAGATCGGGGTAGATCAGGGTGCCTTCCGGCAAACCGCCCTTGGCCTGCGTCTTGGCACCCTTGCCGCTGAGTACCAGTATCGGTTGCGCCTCCAGTCTTGCCGCCGCTTCGAGGTCGCGCAGGGAATCACCCACCGAAGGTACTCCCTTCATGTTGACGCCGTAACGCAGGGATATCTCTTCCAGCATGCCACTCTTGGGCTTGCGGCAGTCGCAGTTCGCATCGTTGGTGTGCGGGCAGAAGAACACCGCATCGACGCGGCCGCCGACCTGGGCGCAGGCCTTGTGCATCTTGTCGTGGATGGCATTCAGCGTCTGCATGTCGAACAGGCCGCGTCCGAGGCCGGACTGGTTGGTCGCCACCACCACGCGATAGTCGGCCTGGCACAGGCGCGCGATCGCTTCAAGACTGCCGGGAATGGGCTTCCACTCATCCGGGCTCTTGATGAACTGGTCGGAATCGAAGTTGATGACGCCGTCGCGGTCGAGAACGATGAGTTTGGTCATGCCGCCAGTTTGGAGATGTCCGCCACCTGGTTCATCAGGTTGCCGAGTTGTTTGAGCAACAACGCGCGGTTAATGCGCAGTTTCTGGTCTTCCGCCATCACCATCACCTGGTCGAAGAAATCGTCGATAAACGGCTTGAGCGTGACCAGCGCCTTGAGGTTCTGACCATATTCGCCACGCGCGAAGTAGCCCTGTGCGAACGGCGTGATGTCCATCATCGACTGGTGCAGGTTGCGCTCGGCATCGTCAATCATCAGCGCGGGATCGAACACGGCACTTGCCATCGCCGCGCCCAGCTCTTCCTGGTTCTTGCGCATGATGTTCTGCACGCGCTTGTTGGCTGCAGCGAGATCCTTCGAAACAGCCAGCCCGGCAAAAGTCCGCACGCCCTGCAAACGCGGCATCGCCTCATGCAAGCGACCGTTCAGCACCGCCAGCACCGCTTCGATCTGCGAGACCTCGAAACTGCGTTCGCGCAGGTAACCGCGCATGCGGTCCATCATGAAGCCTTCAACATCGGAGGCCACCGTCGGACTCAACATCCCGGCGGGGAAGTTGTCTGCCGTCGCCTTGAGCAGCGCGGGCAGCGACAGGTCATAGGGTGTCTCGATCAGGATGCGCAGGATGCCCAGTGCCTGGCGGCGCAGACCGAATGGATCCTTGTCACCGGTCGGTATCTGGCCGATACCGTAGATGCCGACGATGGTCTCCAGCTTGTCGGCCAGCGCCACGCAGCAGGCGACTGCACCCATCGGCAGCGAATCGCCGGCGAAGCGCGGGTGATAGTGGGTCTCGATGGCATTCGCCACCTCCAGGTCTTCACCGTCGTGGAAGGCATAGTAACGACCGATGATGCCCTGCAACTCGGGGAACTCGCCGACCATGTCGGTGAGCAGGTCGGCCTTGCACAGGCGCGCGGTCAGTTCGACCTTGCCCTTGTCCGCTTCGAGCAGGCGCGCGATGGTGCCGGCCAGCGTGGTGATGCGCTCGACGCGCTGCAACTGCGTGCCCAGCTTGTTGTGATAGACAACGTTGCCGAGCTTGGCGACGCGCGACTCCAGCTTCTGCTTGCGGTCCTGGTTGAAGAAAAAACGCGCATCGGACAGGCGCGGACGCACCACGCGCTGATTGCCCTCGATGATGTGATGCGGATCGCTCACCTGCATGTTGGAGACGATGAGGAACTTGTTCAGCAGCTTGCCGGTGGAGGCATCCAGCAGCGGGAAGTATTTCTGGTTCTGCTGCATGGTGAGGATCAGGCATTCCTGCGGCACTTCGAGGAACTCGGCCTCGAACTCGCCGACATAGACTTCCGGCCATTCGACCAGACCGGTCACCTCGTCCAGCAGGATGGAGAGCACGCTGCGCTCTTCGTTGGACATGGACAGCAGTTTCTCCAGGTCGAAGTTGGCATGCCCGACCCAGATCGCCTCATTCTGCTCGGCCAGCTGGTCCAGGCGCGCCACGATGCTCTCGCGGCGCTGCGCAAAACTGACGACCACGCGCCCATCGCGCGCAAGAGTGGCCTCGTAATCGTCCGCATGGGCGATGGTGACTGGCTCGTTGCACATGAAGCGGTGGCCGCTGGTGACATTGCCGCTGGTCAATCCCAGCACTTCTGCCGCCACCACCCGCTTGCCGTGCAAAATGGTCAGACCGTGCACCGGACGCACGAACTGGTGCTCGGAATCGCCCCAGCGCATGAGTTTGGGCACCGGTAGTTTCTTCAGCGCCTGCATCACCATCTCGGGCAGGTGTTCCTCCAACGATTTGCCCTTCTGCTCGATGCGGGCGATGAAATATTCCGCCTTGCCGTCGCCCAGACGCTGCAATTGTTCGAATGTGACACCGGCCGAGCGCATAAAACCCTCCAGCGCTTTGGTCGGTTTGCCTTCGGCGTCCAGACCGGCATTCACCGCCGGTCCTTTGCGTTCGATGACGCGGTCGGCTTGTTGCGATTCGACCTCGGTGATGCTCATTGCCAGGCGGCGCGGTGTGCAATACGGCGTGCACACGCTGGATTCTCCCAGCAATGCCTGCTCCTTCAGGCTGGCGAACACCTCATTGGCGAAGGTCGTGGAAAGCTTCTCAAGTACCTTGGGTGGCAATTCTTCTGTCAGCAGTTCGATGAGTAATGTCTGTTTCATCATTTCTTCCCTCCGACCTTGGTCATCGGGAATCCCAATGCTTCGCGCGAATCGTAATAAGCCTGCGCCACTTGTCTCGACAAGGCGCGCACCCGCCCGATGTAGGCCGCGCGCTCGGTCACGGAGATCGCACCGCGTGCATCCAGCAGGTTGAAGGTATGCGAACACTTCATCACCATCTCGAATCCCGGCAATGGCAGCCCCGCATCCATCAGGCGTTTGGCTTCGCCCTCGTATTCGTTGAAGTGGCGGAACAGCATCTCGACATTGGAATGCTCGAAGTTGTACTTCGACTGCTCGACTTCGTTCTGGTGGTACACATCACGGTAGGTCACCACCGTATCACCGTTCTTGGCCCACACCAGATCGAACACGTTCTCCACGCCCTGCAGATACATGGCCAGACGCTCAAGACCATAAGTGATCTCGCCCAGCACCGGCTTGCAGGTGAGCGAACCGACTTCCTGAAAATAGGTGAACTGCGTGACTTCCATGCCGTCCAGCCACACTTCCCAGCCCAGCCCCCAGGCGCCCAGCGTTGGCGATTCCCAGTCATCCTCGACAAAGCGGATGTCATGCACGGAGGTATCGATACCCAGTGCGCGCAAGCTGTCGAGATACAGTTCCTGGATGTTGTCGGGGGAAGGTTTCAGCACCACCTGGTATTGGTAATAGTGCTGCAGGCGGTTGGGGTTCTCGCCGTAGCGGCCGTCTTTCGGGCGACGCGAGGGTTGCACATAAGCTGCGCGCCAAGGCTCTGGCCCGATGGCGCGCAAGAAAGTGGCGGTGTGGAAGGTGCCGGCGCCAACTTCGATATCGTAGGGTTGCAGCAACGCGCAGCCTTGCTTGTCCCAGAATTTCTGTAGCGTCAGGATGACTTGCTGAAAACTTGGCTTGGGGCCAAGTTTCGGTGAAGACTCATGCCCGCTTGCGGGCGTTATGTCGGAACCAATTGTACGCATGAATAATAACCGCTGATATTTGCGAAAGGCCGCATTTTACGGGTTTAGGCCGGTTACGTCACGCCGCAAAGGACCAGTTTGGCAGCCCGGGACATAGCTTTGATCTCTATCTCCCGTTTCAGGGCCGCCGATTTGTCGGCACAGGGTTCGCTGTAGAGCAGTTTCACCGGCGTGCGACCGCGCGTGTACTTGGCGCCTTCGCAGGCGTTATGCGCGGCGAGGCGCTTGTCGAGGTCGTTGGTGATGCCGCAGTAGAGGGTTTGGTCAGCGCATTGGAGGAGGTAGCAGGTCCAGTTCATCGCTCACGCAATCTCCATGCTGCGAACAACATGCCCGCGATCAGCAGCAGCATCCCCGCATTCCCCCACCAAACATACAACGTGCTCCCCTCATATCCCTGCACCTGCGCTGTCAGCACCCCTTCCTCGAACTGCGGCAGCATGTCCAATATACGGCCATCTTTATCGATCACCGAAGTGACGCCGGTATTGGTGGCGCGCAGCACAATGCGTCCGGTTTCCAGCGCGCGCATCTGCGACAGCTGGTTGTGCTGCATGGCGGCGTGCGATTCGCCGTACCAGGCATCGTTGGTGACGTTCACCAGCAGCGTGGCTTCGGGCAGCGCGTGGATGATCTCTTCGCCGAAGGCATCTTCGTAGCAGATGTTGACGGCAACCATTTGCCCGGCAACGGCGAGGGGCGGCTGGTTGGCACCGCCGCTAGTCTGGTCGCCCATGGGGATCTGCAGCACTTCGTTGATGAGCCAGCCGAGCACAGAACGCAGCGGGATGAACTCGCCGAAGGGGACGAGGTGGTTCTTGCGGTAGTGCTGGGTGTCGGAGCTGCCGAGCGAATAGAGGCTGTTGTAGTAGTTGCCGTCTTCTTTCTCGAACGCGCCGATGAGGATGTCGCCGCCGTTGCGGCGCGCGTGGTTGCCGAGGATGAATTCGTAGGTGTCGGGCACGTTGTCGCGCAGCAGCGGCAGCGCGGTCTCGGGCAGGACGATGAGCCGGGCATCCGTGCTTTCGGCGAGGCGGCGGTAGGTTTCGAGGGTGTCGATGAGCCGCTCTTCGTCGAACTTCGCGTCCTGCGCGATGTTGCCCTGCAGCAGGCTGACCTTGAGCGGTTCGCCTTGCGGCTGCGTCCAGCCGACCAGGCTCAGCGCCGCGCCGCAGATCCACAATACGAACAGTGTCACCGCCGCGATCTTGCCCGGCTTGCTCCAGCGCACGTTCCACAACAACAGCAACAACCCGGCGCTCACCGCGATGATAAGCGAGACGCCGAACACGCCGAGCAGCGGCGCGTAACCGGCCAGCGGGCTGGTCGGCACTTGCGAGTAACCCATCGCGAGCCAGGGGAAGCCGGTGAACAGCAGGCCGCGCAGCCATTCGGCGAGGGTCCAGATGGCGGGCATGATGAGCAGAAGGCGCAAGTTCGCAGGCGCCCTGAACTTTGCCTGTGCATATCCTGCCAGCGCGGGCAGCGTGGCGTTCACTGCCGCGAACAGCGCGGTCGCCAACCCCGCCAGCAAGGGATGCATGTAGCCATATGTATGGAGTGCGACGTAGATCCAGCCAATACCCGCGCAGAACAGGCCCATGCCGAAGGCAAAGCCCAACCAGGCCGCTTGGGCTGGGCGTTCAGCGCGGCTCCACAGCCAGAACAGCACGGCCAGCGAAAGCACGGGCAAAGGAAAGTGGCCGAAAGGAGCAAAGCCGAACACGGCAACGACACCCGCAAGAAGGGCGATCAAGTACGGCGAAGTGATGAGTTTTTTCACGGATAGCGGCGATAAAGTTGATTCGCCAGATTATACGGTGTAACTTCCGCCGCACGTCACCTTAGCCAGACTCGCAACATGTCCAGCCATTCCGCCCTGCTCGAAGAGATCAGCTCCATGCTGATCGATTGCGACCTGTTCAATCATCTGCCACCGGCAGAATTGCGCGCGGCCGCGCACTATTTCGGCATCGGCAAGATCGCAAAGGATGAAGTCGTCTTCAACGAGGGCGATGTCGGCACTTTCATGTGCATCGTGCACTCCGGCAGCATCTCGGTGATCAAGGCGAATCAGAACGAGGAACAGGTGGAGATGGTCACGCTGGGCCATGGTCGCGCGGTCGGCGAGATGGCCGTGCTGGACGGCGAACGCCGCTCCGCCACCTGCCGCGCTACCGAGGACAGCATCCTGCTGACGCTTTCCAAAGAGGCGCTGGACAAGATGCTGGAAGAACACCCGCGCATAGGCGCAAGAGTCATCCGCGCCATCGCCGTCAGCCTGTCGCGTCGCCTGCGCATGGCGGTGGGACAATTGGTCGATCACATTGTTTAGGAACACCCTTGGATGCCTCTAGAAAACGTTTTGCGGGATGCAGCGCAAGGAGCCGCGCAGCGAATGACGAGACATACCGTGTTGGTAGGCGAGGAATGAGCGAGCACGCGACGCAGCGATGCGCCCGCAAAACGGATTTATAGAGGCATCCAATGCTGGATTTTACCGAATACACCAAAATCTTCATCAGCCTGTTCGCGATCATCGATCCGGTCGGGATCATTCCCATCATCATCGCTTTCACGGCGGGGATGACGGCACAGAAGCGCGAGCGCGTCGGGCGCATGGCTTCGCTCTCGGTGCTGGTGATCCTGCTCGCAGCGCTGTTGCTGGGCGAGGCGATACTGGAATTCTTCGGCATCAGCATCCACTCCTTCCGCACCGCGGGCGGCATCCTGCTGCTGCTGATGTCGATCAACATGCTCATCGGTGACAAGCCGAAACGGGCGCCGGACGACACCGACGGCGACGCGACCTCGTCGGTCGCCATCGTGCCGCTCTCCACGCCGCTACTGGCCGGCCCCGGCGCGATCAGCACGGTGATCCTCGATGCGCACAAAGCCAGCGACCCCGGACATTACGCGGCGATGGGGTTCATCCTGTTGTTATTAAGCATCACCGTGTGGCTCACCTTCCTCATCGCACCGTGGGTCTCGCAACGTCTGGGCGCTATCGGCAGTAACATCGTCACGCGCCTGATGGGTTTGTTACTTGCCGCGATCGCGGTTGAATTCATGGCCGGAGGGCTGCGCGGCCTGTTCCCGGCATTAGGTTAAATATGGAAAAGATACGACTCTCGAAATTGATGTCCGAACAGGGCCTCTGCTCGCGCCGCGAAGCGGACGATTACATCGCCAAAGGCTGGGTGAAAGTGGACGGCGAGACAGTCAGCGAACTCGGCACCAAGATCCTGCCGACGCAGAAGATCACACTGGAAAAAGCCGCCCAGGCCAAACAGGAAGGACGCGTCACCATCCTGCTGCACAAGCCCGTGGGCTATGTGTCGGGCCAGGCCGAGCAGGGTTACAAACCCGCCATCCTGCTGATCGATGCCAAGACCCGCTGGGAAGAAGACAAATCGCCGCAACACTTCCACCGCAGCCAGATGCTCAACCTCGCCCCCGCCGGCCGCCTCGACATCGACTCCACCGGCTTGCTGGTGCTGACCCAGGACGGCCGCGTCGCCAAACAGCTCATCGGCGAGGACTCGCCGGTCGAAAAAGAATATCTGGTGCGCGTGCAGGGCAAGATCGACAGCAATGGCCTGACCATGCTCAACCATGGGCTATCGCTGGACGGCAAGAAACTCAAACCCGCCAAAGTGGCCTGGCAGAACGATGACCAGCTGCGTTTCATCCTGGTCGAAGGCAAAAAACGCCAGATCCGCCGCATGTGCGAGATGGTCGGCCTGAGAGTCTCTTCGCTGAAGCGCGTGCGTATCGGCAGGGTACGGCTAGGCGATCTGCCGTCAGGAATGTGGCGCTATCTGCGCGAGGATGAGAAGTTCTAGAGGTGACTGCGGCTGCGTTCTCTTCTCGCGAGGCAAACGCAGCCGTCTGACAATCACTGATGTTTGAGTCTGGACATCGCAAGCGCACCGATCACCAGCACCAAAATCACGCCAAACCCGACAATAGACATCGCAACCGGCACTCCCGCCGCAGCCGCCCAACTGTAGCCCCCCACAAACAACAGCATCGCGATGTTCTCGGCGAAATTCTGCACCGCCAGCGCATTGCCCGCGCCTATGCTCTTGTGTCCGCGTTCCTGCAGCAACGCGTTCAGCGGCACAACGAAGAATCCGCCGCAGATACCAATGATGACCATCAGGATATAGGCCAGCGAGAGATCGTGAACGAAGCCGAGCACAAGAATGACAGGACCGATCAGCAGGCCGCCGATGAGGGCACGATTGACTTTGGCCAGCGACACCCACAGACCCGCGACCACTGCGCCGAGCACGATGCCGATGGAGACAGCGCCCATCAGGTTGGCGGGCGTCTGGTTGTCGGTGATGAGCAATGCGGCGGGCACCCAGGCGAACAGCATCAGGCGCAGGGTGGTGCCGCTGCCCCAGAACACGCTGGTGCCGAGCAGGCTGAAGCGCGTATCCGGATTCCGGAACATCACTGACAACGAATTCAGGAACTTCTTCAGCAACAGCCACGGATGGAAGCTCTCGCCCACCTTCTCGGCCGGCAGCGCCGGGATGAACAGGTTGGCGAAGGCGGCCACGCTGTATGCCGACACCACGCCGATGAACGCCCAGTGCAGCGAATGGTCGGCCAGCCAGCCGCCGAGCAGCACGCCGAGCAGGATGGCGACGATGGTGGAACCTTCCATCATGCCGTTGGCGCGCACCAGCGAGGCCGGGCCGAACATCTGCGACAGGATGCCGTATTTGGCGGGCGAATACATCGCGGCGCCGACGCCGATGATGGCGTAGGCGGTGAGCGGATTGACGCCGAACACCATGGCCAGGGCACCGGAAAGTTTGACCAGGTTGGCTACCAGCATCACGCGTCCTTTGGGGAAGCCGTCCGCGATCTGCCCGACGAAGGGTGCCAGCAGGATGAAGGGCAACACGAAAGATTCCTGCAACAGCGGCACCAGATTGGGCAGCCCCTGCGCTTTGACAATGGCGATGGCAGCGATGAGGATGGCGTTGTCGGCCAGCGCGGAGAAGAACTGCGCCACCAGTACCGACAGCATGCCCGCTGAGAGCAGCGGCATATCCAGCGTTTTTCTTTCGTTCATTGCAATGTCTCCGCCATCTTGTTCAAACTCACATAGTCGGTCTTGCCCGTACCCAGCAGCGGCAGCGCATCCACTTTCTGGATCTTGCGCGGTACGGTGATCTCGGACACGCCCATCTTTCTGGCGGACTCCACCAAGGCATCGCGCGTCAGGCCGCCGTCGGTGGTGAAAAGCACGATCGCTTCGCCGCGTCCGCCGTCGGGCTGTGTCGTGGCGCCGTGCATCGCGCCGGGGGACGCCTGCAATGCCACTTTCTCCACCACTTCCAGCGAGACCATCTCGCCCGCCACTTTGGCGAAACGTTTGACGCGCCCGACGATGGAGACGAAACCGTCCTCATCGACCGACACCACATCGCCGGTCTCATACCAGCCCTCGCCCGCCTCGGAACTCGGCGGTTGCAGCACGCCGGGGTTGTCGTAGCGATAATAACCCGACATCACGTTGGGCCCGCGCACATGCAGCATGCCGCCCTTGTCGATCCCCGGCACGGGGTTCAGACGATACTCGATGCACGGCAAGAACTGACCCACTGTGCCGCTGCGATAGGCCATCGGCGTATTCACCGCCAGCACCGGTGCGGTCTCGGTCGCGCCGTAGCCTTCAAATATGCGGATGCCGAATTTCTCGAACCACAGGTCACGCACCGCAGTGGAGAGCTTCTCCGCGCCCGCCACCACATAACGCAGGCGGTAGAAATCGTAGGGGTGCGCGAACCTGGCGTAGTTGGCGAGGAAAGTGCTGGTGCCGAACAGCACGCTGCAGCCGCGATCGTAGGCGATCTCGGGGATCACGCGGTAATGCAGCGGCGTGGGATACAGGAACAGGTTCATGCCGGTCATGATGGGCAGCAACGCACCGCCGGTGAGTCCGAAGGAATGGAAGATCGGCAGCGCGTTGAGCACCTTGTCTTCCGCCGAGAAGTCGATGATGGAGCGGATCTGCGCGATGTTGGAGAGCAGCGCGCGATGCGACAACACCACGCCCTTGGGCTTGCCTTCCGAGCCGGAGGTGAACAGCACCACCGCCGGGCTTTCCGGGTCGCTGCACTTTTCCATCAGGCGCGGGAAAGACATGCCGAACAGCACCCACAGCTTGTCGCCCAGGCCCATCTGCTCGCGCAGGTCTTCCAGATACAGGATGTTCATGCCAGTCATGCCCGCCACATCGGCCTCCAGCTTCGCCTGCTCGATGAAGGCGCGCGAGGCGAACACCGTGCTGATCTTCGCCGCCGTGCAAGCGTCCAGCATGCCGCCGGCACCGGCCTTGTAGTTCAGCATCGCGGGGACACGACCCTGCGCGCTGGTGCCTATCATCATGCCGACGGTGGCGGCGAGGTTGGGCATCAGGATGCCGACGCATTCTTCCGGCGCGCTGTGTTTGGCGACGATGCGGCCCAGCGCCAGCGTCATCTTGAGCAGGTCGCCGTAGCTGTATTCAATCTGCTTCACGTCCTCCACCACGCTGCGGCGGCGACCGTGGATGTCCATCGCTTCGAGCAAGCCGGAATAAAGCGTCTGCTTCGGACGCGATTCGAAGATCATCTTCTGCATCAGCTTGCGCATCTCTTCGCCCGCCTTGCGGCGGCGCTGTCTGGCGGTACCGCCTTCCGGCATGTTGATGACCGTGGTGGCCTGCGCCGAGATGGTGATACGCGGGAACAGACGGCGCGGCGCGCGCCCGGAGATGCGGCTGAAATAGGAACGCACCGCACCGTCCAGACGTACCGGCAAAATGGTCGCGCCCGTTTTGGCGGCAACGAAGGCCGGGCCTTCGTAAACTTTCATCAGCGAACCCGTCACGGTGATGCGCCCTTCGGGAAAGATCACCACCGGGCGACCCGATTCGACCAGCTTGATGATGCCCTTGACCGCCATCGGGCTGCTGGGATCGACCAGCAGGTAGTCGCTCAGGCGCAGCACCTGGCGGAACAGGAAGTTGCGCGTCACACCGGAATGCACCACGAACACCGGCTCGAAAGGCAGGTTCAGCCCCAGCAACAGGCCGTCCAGGAACGACTCATGGTTGGCGATAACCAGCAGCTTGCGGGTATCGATGTCCTTGTCCAAGCCGGACACGCGCACGCGGAACAAGATGCGCAGGACATACTTCAGGATGAATCGGATCGTGTATTTCAACATATTCGTCTCCAGTTTCCTCGATGGATCATTGGGCATTGCCGTCGAAGACGACATGCAGTTGTTTGTCGTTCAGCAGGCTGGCCGGGGTGACGGTCTTGCGTTGCCACGGGATGTTGCCGAAGTACCACACCTTCCAGAAGGTCTGGTCCGCTTCCGGGTTGCGCTTCAGCAGGGTGGCGAAGTCTTCCACTTCACCCAGCTTCACCCCGGCCGCCTCATCCACCACTTCGCGCACATAGCGCGAACAGAATTGCTTCTTCGAATCCATATTGAAGCCAGAGTCATACAGGATGCCACGCTTGGCGCTCACGGCCTTTCTGAGTTTCAGTTGCTGCTGCGGATCGAGCGGCGCTGCCAGGCGCATCACGGCTACTCTGCCATTGTCGGAACGCTGCACGAACTTCGTCCAGCTCGTCTCGCCGGAAAGCGGCACCCGGCTTTCTGCGATCACCGGCTCCTTGCCGGACACCTCGCTCACGATGCCGACATGGTTGGTCCAGCTCGATGTCGCATCCGAGACCTGGGTGAAAGGCTGTCTGGGAATGCGGATGAACACCACGTCGCCGACCTGAAGTTGCCCGGCCAGTTCGTCGAGTTTCGCCGGTGTGACGGGTGCAGTCTGCTGTCCCGCCCACACTGGCGTGCTGAATATGACCGCACTCAGCAGCAAGGTGTGCGCACTGCGCAGGATATCGATGGAAGGTTTCATTTGTTCTCTCTCGTGTCGTTGAGGTGGCGCCACGATAGCCGCGGGTTGCGCAAAACAAAACCATTGACCGTCCTGGCAGCGGTATTTAGACTACAAAGTATCGAATAACGATACTTTCATCATGGCCGAAGCAGCCCAACTGATCGCCACCCTCAAGAAGCAGCTCAAGAACCAGGGCATGACCTACCGCGATGTCGCCCGCGCGCTCAAGCTTTCCGAGCCCAGCGTGAAGCGGCTGTTTGCCTCCGGCCGCTTCACCGTCGAACGGTTGGTACAGATCAGCAACCTGCTTGGCTACACCTTGGCGGAATTGTCGAAGGAGGCACAGGCGGGACAGGCGCGGTTGAGTTCACTGACCGAGAAGCAGGAGCGCGAAGTCGTCTCCGATTCAAGATTGCTGATGGTCGCTGTCTGCGCGCTCAACCACTGGACGCTGGAAGAGATCGTGGATCTCTACAAGCTGAGCGTGCCCGAGTGCATCAAGTACCTGCTGCAACTCGACAAGCTGCGCATCATCGACCTGCTGCCGGGCAACCGCATCCGCCTCAACGTCGCGCGCGATTTCGACTGGCTGCCCTCCGGACCGATCCGGCAATATTTCCAAAGCAAGGGGATGACCGATTTCCTGAACAGTGGTTTCGCCCATGCGGACGAGACGCTGACTTTCGTGCACGGCATGTTCACCGATCAGGCGCTGGCGCAGATGCAGGAAGAGCTGCGCAGGCTGCGGCTGAAGTTCGCAGAGTTGCACGAGCAGAGTCTGTCCGCGCCATTGAGCAAACGGCGCGGTCTCGGATTGCTGCTGGCGATGCGGGGATGGGAGCCGGCGGACTTTACCCGGCTGCGGCGCTAGAGGAACTATTCTTCGAGGTCGTCTTCTTCGGCCGGCGCACGGTCCACCAGCAGCGAATGCAGTCTGCGGCTGTCAGCGCGCAGCACGGTGAAGCGCCACTCGCCGATCTGGAAGATCTCGCCGCGCTTGGGCAACTGACCCGCCTCTTTGAGCACGAGGCCTCCGATGGTGTCGTAGTCCTCGTCGCTGAAGTCGCTGCCGAGTTCCCCGTTGAAATCGGCGATCTCGGTGTCGGCCTTGACGCGCCAGTGCGCGTCGTCCTGGCGAATGATGTTGTCCTCGTCCTCGTCGAAGTCGTATTCATCGGCGATGTCGCCGACGATCTGCTCCAGCACATCCTCGATGGTGACCATGCCGCACACGCCGCCATACTCGTCCACCACCAGCGCGATGTGGTTGCGGTTGCTGCGGAAATCGCGCAGCAGCACGTTGAGGCGTTTCGATTCCGGCACGAACACGGCGGGGCGCAACATGTCGCGCACATCGAACTCCTCGCCTGCGTAATAGCGCAGCAGATCCTTGGCCAGCAGGATGCCGATGATGTTGTCCTTGTCGCCGTCGGTGACCGGAAAACGCGAGTGCGCGGTGTTGATGACGTAGGGGATGAACTGTTCCGGCGGGTGGCTGATGTCGATGACATCCATCTGCGCGCGCGGGATCATGATCTCGCGCACCTGGCGCTCGGAGACCTGAATGACACCTTCCATCATGGAGAGCGCGTCGGCATCCAGCAGATTGCGCTCGTAGGCGCTGTGCAGCAACGCGATCAATTGCTCGCGATCTTCCGGCTCCCGCAACAACATCGTGGAGAGCCGTTCCAGCAAGGTGGGCTTGTTACTACTGTCTGAACCGTCCATTACTCAACTATCAACTAATAAGATAGGGCGCAGGATACCGCAATTTGAGCATCAACGCAGTCTCGCGCGCTTCCATCTTCACAGCAGCGCGCTTCTTTTCGTGGTCGTAACCCTGCAGATGCAAGGCGGCATGAAGGGTGAGATGCGCGTAATGCGCGAGCAGGTCCTTGCCCTGCTCCCTGCACTCGCGCGCCACCACCGGCGCGCAGATGACGACATCGCCATACAGGGGATCGGTGTCGTCGTAGACGAAGGTGAGCACATTGGTGGCGTAATCCTTGCCGCGATAACTCTGGTTCAGCGCGCGCCCCTCGATCTCGTCCACGATGCGCAGGGCGATCTGCACATCCTGCTCCAGTGCGACCTTGACCCAGCGGCGGAACTGCTGCCGCGTCGGGACTTTTTTTGCGTTGGTCGCATATTGCACCGAGAGGGAAAGTTTGTGTATGTCTGTCATGGTTTTTGCTGTTCGAATCTTTCGTAAGCGCCGACGATCTTCTGCACCAACGGATGGCGCACCACGTCTTCGGCGAGGAACTGCTGGAAGGCGATGCCGCGCACTTCCTTGAGCACGATGCGCGCGTCGTTGAGCCCGCTCTTCTGCCCGCGCGCGAGGTCGATCTGGGTCACGTCGCCGGTGATGACCGCCTTGCTGCCAAAACCGATGCGGGTGAGGAACATCTTCATCTGCTCGGGCGTGGTGTTCTGTGCTTCGTCGAGGATGATGAAGGAGTGGTTGAGCGTGCGCCCGCGCATATAGGCCAGCGGCGCGACTTCGATCATGCCGCGCTCGAACGCCTTGGCGACCTTGTCCAGCCCCATCAGGTCGTACAGCGCGTCATATAAGGGACGCAGATAGGGATCGACTTTCTGCGCCAGGTCGCCGGGCAGGAAGCCCAGACGTTCTCCCGCCTCCACTGCCGGACGCACCAACACCAGGCGCTTCACCGTCTCGCGTTGCAGCGCATCCACGGCCGATGCCACGGCAAGATAGGTCTTGCCCGTTCCGGCCGGGCCGACGCCGAAGGTGATGTCGTGCTCCTGGATGGCCTGCAGATATTCGTTCTGGCGCACAGTGCGACCGCGCACTTCGGATTTGCGCGTCATCAGCAGCGGCACAGATTCACTATCCGCATCGTGCATGCCTTGTTTCATGCACTCGATCAGGCCGAGCTGCAGGCGTTCCAGCGTGATGTCGTGCTTGGCTTCGAGATAGAAACGCTCCAGCACACTGCGCGCCAGCACCGCTTGGGCACCTGTGATGGTAAAACGCTCGCCGCGCCGGACGATGTTCACTTCCAGTGCGGTCGCTATCTGGCGCAGGTTCTCGTCGAACGCGCCGCACAGGTTGGACAGGCGGACGTTGTCCACCGGTTCAAAAGACAGATTCACCGCATCATTCATGCTGTATCACCAGTTCGCCGCGCAAGGTGTGCATGGTACCCGACAGGATGCGTACATCAACATAGCGTCCCAGCATGCCGGGCGAGCCGGGGAAATTCACCACGCGGTTGTTCTCGGTGCGCCCGGCCAGTTCGTTCGCGTCCTTGCGCGAGATGTTCTCCACCACCACACGCTGCACGCTGCCCGCCATCGCCGCGCTGACCTGCTGCTCCAGTTCGGCGATGCGCGCCTGCAACCGGTGCAAACGCTCGAGCTTGGTCTCATACGGAGTATCGTCGACCATCTCTGCTGCCGGGGTGCCGGGGCGCGCGCTGAAGATGAAACTGAAACTGGCATCGAAACCGACATCGTCGACGAGCCGCATGGTCGCCTCGAAATCGGCATCGGTCTCGCCGGGGAAGCCGATGATGAAATCGGAAGTGATGGAGATGTCCGACCGCGCCGCGCGCAGTTTGCGCACAATGGATTTGTATTCCAGCGCGGTGTAGCCGCGCTTCATCGCCGCGAGGATGCGGTCGGAACCCGATTGCACCGGCAGATGCAGATGCGCGGCCAGCTTGGGCTCGCTGCCATGCAGGTCGATCAGGCGTTGCGTCATCTCGCGCGGATGCGAGGTGGAATAGCGCAGGCGTTGCACGCCGGGCCGCGCCGCCACCGCGCTGAGCAGGAATGCGAAGTCCACGGTGTCGCCGTCTTCCGTGACTCCCTGATAGGCGTTCACGTTCTGCCCCAGCAGCGTGATCTCGCCCACACCCTGCGCGGTCAGGCTGTCCACTTCGCGCATCACGTCGGCGAGCGGGCGCGACAATTCTTCGCCGCGCGTGAACGGCACCACACAGTAGGTGCAATATTTGCTGCAGCCCTCAATGATGGAGACATAGGCGCTGCCATGCGCGGTCTTTGTCGCCGGGAGATGGTCGAACTTCTCGATCTCGGGAAAGCTGATGTCCACCTGCGGCCTGCCGCTGGCGCGGCGCGCAGCGATCAGTTGCGGCAGGCGGTGCAGGGTCTGCGGGCCGAACACCACATCCACGTAGGGTGCACGCCGGACGATCTCGTCGCCCTCCTGGCTGGCGACACAGCCGCCGACGCCGATCAACAGCCCCGGTTTGGCCTGCTTCAGCGCGCGCGCCCTGCCCAGATCGGAAAAGACCTTGCCTTCCGCCTTTTCCCGGATGGAACAGGTGTTGAACAGGATGATGTCCGCATCCTCGACCTTGTCCGTTTGCACCATGCCTTCGCAGGCGCGCATCACATCGGCCATCTTGTCCGAGTCGTACTCGTTCATCTGGCAGCCGTAGGTCTTTATATAGAGTTTGGTTTGCACTTCTAATACCTGGTTAAATCAAATTTCACACAAATTTCACAATTTACCCTTATATATCTAAGCCTTAGGAAAGTTGTGGGAATGTCCTAGAAAAAAACTCATATAATTTGGATAGCGCTGGTCAATATCGTCATCAAGAACGGTAGCGACTGTCGCCATTATAGATGTCATCTAAAACTAGGCTCGTTAGGGAGAGAAAATAATGTCGATCATTGCAGACGTAGCATCCATCGGAACCGCGATATTCTCAGTTGGCTTTGCAGTCTGGATCACCATCCAGCTGTTCAAAAAAGCTGACTAATCAGAGGCTCGCGAGTAGCTGTCTCCGATAGCTACTCGTTTCTGTCTCCCGCAGCATCCTCCTTGCCTTCGTGGTTCACACGCGGGCTGTAGTTGTTGGCACAAAATACTTGCGATTAAAAAAAATTGTGCTAGCATTTGTCCCGCTAGCCTTGTTGTTATTGTGTTTAACCTGACTCTCTTGGGAGGAGATTAATATGTCATTCGTCGCAGATATCGCAGCAATCGGTTCGATGGTCATGGTCACCATCTTCGCTTTGTGGATGTTGAAGCAACTGTTCTCCGACAAGCAGTAATCGGCGGGAACCAAATAAAAAAACTCCAGCGTTTGCTGGAGTTTTTTTTTATTTGGTGGTGATAGGTGGACTTGAACCACCGACCCCAGCATTATGAGTGCTGTGCTCTAACCAACTGAGCTATATCACCGAAATCTTTCGTCCCGGACCGCTGTTGCCAGCCCGCGCGCTTCAAGGAAGGGCGGCATTTTGCTGATTTCACCCCCTCCTGTCAAATTCCGCATGCCGATAACTTGAGCTCGCTGTCGGGAAACTCCTTTTGCAGCACGCCCAGCTTGTCGGAGGTGCCGGAGTCAAGTTCCTTCATGATGAAGACGGTATAGCGCAATCTGCTCTTGCGCTCGCCGACCTTGGCGGTGCGTACATCCTTGGCGCGCAATGCCGACAAGAACTTCTGCGCCGCCTCTTCGCTCTTGAACACCCCCAGCGAGATCGCATTCAACCACTTTCCTTTTTCCTGCACGACGAAGTAGTCATTCACCCCGCGCTCCTTCAATTGCGCGATCTTCCTGTCTACATTCGCGCGGTTCTTCTGCGGCGGGATATAGACCCAGAAGCCGTGATCCTGTTCTACGGTACGCTCACTAAGGTCCCTTCCAAGCTTGAGGGTCGCCAGCGATTCGCGCGCACGCACCAGATCGCTGCCGGCAAACTCGCCCCATTCGACACAGTTGGCCGGTTTCGGCGCGGCGACCTTTGCCGCTTCCGGCACCGGAGTGGGCGCAGGAGTGCTGCGCGCCGCAGGCGCGACAGTTGCTGCCGGCGACGGCAGGGCAGCGGGCGCCGACACGGCCGGTATCTGAATTGGCGGCGGCGGGACCGCCGGGGTGGGCGACAGGGGCAGGGGTACGCCCGGCAACACGCTTGAAGCGGGCGCCACCGCGGAGGCAGGCAGATATTCCAGCAGTTGGACCTTGTCCGCGTTCAATGGCGCTTGCGCCAAAACCGCATCGACATCCACGGTCAGCGCGCCGCCCCAGCGCATCCAGCCGAACAACGCCAGATTGGCCAGCAGCAACAATCCCACGATCCACTTCGTCATGCCTTGTTCTCTCCGATGATCTGCAAACCCTGCAATACCAGGTTATCCACCCGCTCCAGCGGCAGGTCGAGATATTCTGCCACCACTGCCGCCGCGCCGCCGCCGAGCAGGCAGCGCACTTCGGGCTGCCGCGCCTGCAGCAAGCCGAACTGGTGGCGTACCGCGCCCAGCGTGGCGCGCAGCATGCCGCTGTGGATGGCGTCCGCCGTGTTGCGCGGAAAATCCTGCAATGTGCCCTGCTCTGCGATCAGTTGCGCGGTGTTGGTGGCGAGGCTGTGCTGCATCAGGCTGACACCGGGCAGAATCAACCCGCCAAGGAACTCGCCTTGAGCAGACAGCGCATCCACCGTTGTCGCCGTGCCGCAGTTCACCACCAGACAGGCGCCCTGCACCCGCTGCCACGCTGCGACCAGCGCCGCCCAGCGGTCGCTGCCCAATCGCTCGGGGTATTCATAACCGTTGCGCACGCCGCAGCATTGCGTGCTCGCCGCCACGAATTCGAGCGGGCATGCCCATTCCGCGCAGACCGCGCGCAGCCGCTGCGCCATCGCTTCGCCCGCCACGTTGGAGATCACCACCCGGTCCGGCACCGGCAATGCGGCGAAGGCATGCTGCAGGGCGATCCATTCGGTGTTGCCGGCCACGCCCTGATGCGTACATGTCCCGTCCTGTACCAGCGCCCACTTGCAGCGGCTGTTTCCCACATCCAGTAGCAACACCCTATGCACTCCTTAGACTGACTTCGCCCGCATTGAACAACTGTTCGCCCTGCCCGGTCAGCAGGCGCAAGACGCCGTCGTCCGTCACCCCGAGTACCGTGCCGCTGACATGATTACCGTCGGGCATCAGCATCTTCACCATGCGCCCCTGGAAGACATGATGCCGCTCCCATTCGTCGCGCAGCGGCGGGAAACCGCCATGACTGAATCCGTGCAGCACTGCGGCCAGATGCTTCAATGATACCGCAAGCACCTGGTTGCGTTCCGCCTGCGGCAGATCCAGCGAAGTCAGGTCGCTGGCCGGCTGTCCGATCAGTTCGCGCAAGGCCTCCGGCACGGTCAGGTTGAGGCCGATGCCGATCACCACCGCGCTGGGGCCGAGCATGTCGCCCTGTGCTTCGATGAGTATCCCGGCGAGTTTGCCGTCGTTCAGCAGCACATCGTTCGGCCACTTGAGTCCCGCGCCCGCGATGCCGAGTTCGTGCAGCGCGCGCATCATGGCGACGCCGACCGCGAGGCTCAGCCCGGACAATGTGGCCAACCCGCCGTCGAATCGCCACAGCAGCGAGAAAGTCAGCGTATCGCCCAGCCCGGAATGCCAGGTCCGGCCCAGACGTCCGCGACCGGCGGTCTGCCATTCCACCGCCAGCACCGTGCCGCCGGGCGCGCCTTGCGAACTGCGCTGCAGCAGCAGCGCGTTGCTGGAAGACGCGTGATCGAGGATCTCGATATGCAGACCGTCCCCGGCCGCGCCGAGTCTGTCGCGGATCAGCGCGGCATCCAGCCACTGCAGCGGGCGCGCCAGGCGGTAACCGCGGCCGCGCACGCTGTACAGCGTCAAGCCAAGGGGCCCGACATCATGCAGCGCGTTGCACACGGTGGCGCGCGTCACACCGAACTGCCGCGCCAGCACCTCGCCGGAATGAAACTCGCCGTCCGCGAGGCGGCGCAGCAAGGCGAAGGTCAGGGGTTTGGGCGCGCCCGGCGCGCTCATTGCGGCAAGTCGCAAGTCGCCGCGGCCGGATCGCAGCCGAGGAACTTCACGATCTCCTCGCGCCGCTTGAGCGCGTCCTGATAGCCGAGATCGATCAGCGCGCGGCAATAGTGTTTGTCGAACAGCAGATAGCTGACCAGGTTCGCGCCGCTGCGGCGCATGACACCGGCAGCGCGCAACAGCAGCCGGATGGTCCACGGCAACTGGTCGAGATGCCGCTCGGCCACCTTCTCCAGCGGCTGGCTGGGCGTGATCACCAGCACTTCGATATGACGCATCCCCGTGGCCTGGCGCAACTCTTCCGGGATCAGACTGACGGTCTTGTTGATGCGCTGCAGGCGCTCGATGTCGACCTCCAGGCCGTCGAGAAAGATACTGTCCAGCGCGTGTCCGGCGATATGCGCCAGCGTCGGGTATTCATCCGACCTGTTGCGCCGCCCCTCGTCGTCGTCCGAATGCCATGCGCCCATCAACATCACCTTGTCAGCCCCCAGATGCAGTGCCGAGCTGATCGGGGCGATCTGTCGCATGGAGCCGTCGCCGAAATATTCGCGGTGGATGTGCACTGCAGGGAACAGGAACGGTATCGCGGACGAGGCCAGCAGATGTTCGATGCCTATCTTTGTCTCCATGCCGACCCGGCGCGTGCGTTTCCACGGCAACAGTCCCGGTACCCCCTGGAAGAAGGTGACCGAGTGGCCCGAGCTATAGCCGGAGGCCGTGATGCTCAGTGCGTGCAATACACCGGCATCGATACTTTCCTGGATCCTCTCGCAGGGCAGCGTCTGCTCCAAAAAAGCGGCGAGCGGCGCATTGTCCAGCAGGGAGATGCGATTCATGCGGTTGACGCCGAACACGCTCAACACCAGCCCCGCCAGCCAGCGCACGCTGTTGACGAAAACACCGAGCACGTCGGAACGGTAGATGTCGCTCACGTGGGAGTTGTTCCAGATGCTGAACAGGTAATTCACGCCCTTGCGGAAATGGCGCGCGTTCACCGCCAGCGTGACCGCATTCAAAGCCCCGGCCGAAGTGCCGCAGATGACCTGGAACGGAGAGTGGGCGCGGCGCGGGAGGAATTCGGAGATGGCCTTGAGCACACCGACCTGATAGGCGGCGCGGGCGCCGCCGCCGGTGAGGATGAGTCCGATCTTTTGCTTTTGCGGGGTCTGGCTCATTGCTGCCCTGATTGGTGTCTATGCTTCATCCGGCTCCGCGTGCACGGATTCCAGCGCGTCTTTCAGTGTCTCTTCCGGCAGGGCGTTCAGCATCTCGGACAGGACCTCCGCAGCTTCAACCGCGTTCGGCTGCAGCCTGCTGGCATCGGCGTTCGCTACCAGCACGGCCGCCGCGCCGACCACCCTGAGCAGGCGCGCGCGTTCTGTCATCAGCATCTCGATCTCTTCGCTCAGCATCTGTGCTTCTTGCTTATTCATTGCATTCTCCCGGTGTATCCAAATTATGTATCCGCTGCCGGTCCCATCTTCACGATGCACCGAGATCAGCGGACGCCGCGGGAATCACAAAAATGCTGACTTGCCACCCCCGGTCAGAACGTGGCGTGCCACATCGCGCTTCATCCATCGGACCATGAGCGAACAAGATTATAGACCAGCACGAGAACGCATAGCGCGTCATCGGCGATGTGCCACACAGTGGCAAGACCCGCCAAATCGGAGCAGAATGGAACCGTACGTTGTGTACCACCCTATACCGATAATAAGAGCAGCATCATGCTTTCCCCCGCCCGCCAGGCCAGTATGCCTCACCCTCCGCGTACCGCACCCGTGTCGCCGCCATGGGTGCCATGTGTTGCGCGCCGCTTATGCGTCAGCTTCAGCTGTAGCAGGACAGGGATCGCCAGTCCAAAGATCAACCCTCAAGCCTGAAGGATCGTTTATGCAGTCAAAACTCATCACCATCATGCAGCGAATACAAGGCTGGCGTCTGTGGCTGATCTTCACCATCGCCACGATCTTCTTTGCAGAGTTGGTCGTTGCATGCATGGATTTCCTGCTGAATGGAGAGGTAAGCGGCGACTACCTGCTCACCGGTCTGGTTGCCGCCGGCTTTGTTGCCCCGGCAAGTCTGGCCTTGATGACCTACCTGCTTGACGAAGTCGCGCGCAGCCAGAGAGATGCATTGGAAGCCGGCGTAATACGGACCGAGGGGCTGCTGTCCAGCGCGATCGATGCCGCCCAGATGGTGTTCTGGGAATTTGACCTAGTCAGTGATCGCCTGCTTTTCAGGGAGGATGAACTGCGATTCCTCGGTATCGAATCCACGGAGATCGCGCACAATATGCAAACCTGGCTGGCGAACATCCACCCGGACGACATCGCGCCATTCATGCAGCGTTTCCGTATCGCGATGGAACCCGGCGGGCTCGATTTCGACTTCGAGTACCGGATCAAGCAAAAGCCCGGGGCATGGATCTGGATACGAAGCAGAGGCCGTGTCACCCAGCGCGACGAACTCGGCAGACCTTTGCGAGCCGCGGGCGGAAGCATCAACATCGATGCGCAGAAGTTGGCCGAGGCAGAATTGCGTGACAAGGAAGTCCTGCTCCGTACCACGCTGGAATCCACAGACGAGGGCATCCTGATGATCGCGGAGGATGGGCGCGTCCTGTCTGCCAACCGGCGCTTCCTCGAATTGTGGCAGGTTCCGCAGACACTGGCGGATGCCGGCAAGGACGAATTGTTGCTGGCCCATGTACTCGACCAACTTCTTGACCCCGACCGGTTCCTGAACCAGGTCCGCCGGCTCTACGGCAGCGATGATGAGGCCAGGGATTTCGTGTATTTCAAGGATGGTCGCGTGTTCTCGCGCTTCTCCCGCGCGCTGACGATCGGCGCCGAGCGCGGTCGCATCTGGTGTTTCAAGGACATCACCAAACAGAGTCTTATCGAGGACGAGTTGCAACTGACCAAGGAGCGTTATGACTTCGCCACCATGATTGGCAAGGTCGGCATGTGGGATTGGAATCCGCTCACCGGTGTGCTCGCCTGGAGCGACGAGACTTTCCGACTGATGGGTTTTGAACCGGCTTCCGTCATTCCTACCTATGAGCTATATCTTGACCTGGTGCATCCGGATGACCGGGTTCCCCTGAATGATGCAGTGCAAGCGACCCTGCAGGGAAGAAAGCCCTACTCGCTCGATTGCCGCATCGTCCGCGACGGCGGGGAAGAGATCGTATGCCACGTGACCGGAAAGGTCGAATTCGATGCCGACGGTCAACCTGTCCGCATGCTCGGCACAATTCAGGATGTCACCGAACGCAAGCGGGCAGAAATCGCGCTGCGCAACAATGAAGAACGCCTGCGTCTGGCACTCTCTGCAGCCCGCCAAGGCTGGTTCGACATCGATCTGCCGACCGGGGAGATTTGTGTAAGCCCCGAATACGCCAAAATGATCGGATACGATCCGGAAGAATTCCATTCCGACATGAACACCTGGGTTGGTGGCCTGCACCCGGAAGACCGCGAGAATGTACTTCAGGCCTTTGCAGAATGCCTGGAGACAGGCGGGCCGCGAGTGATGCAGTATCGCCGTCACAAGAAGAACGGCGACTGGATATGGATCAGTTCGGTAGGGCAGATAACAGAATGGGACGCGCAGCGCCGGCCGCTGCGAATGGTCGGGATCCATGCCGATATCACGGAACGCAAGCAGGCAGAAATGGCCCTTGCCGAATCTCGTGGCCTGCTCAAGACCATCATCGATACCGCACCGGCGCGAATCTTCTGGAAGGACCGGCAATCCCGCTATCTCGGCTGCAACCCCGTCTTCGCCAGAGATGCCGGCAAAGACCGCCCGGAAGAACTTATCGGCAAAGACGATTATCAGATGACATGGAGAGACCAGGCCGAGCTGTATCAGGCGGATGACCGGCTCGTCATGGAATCCGGTGTACCCAAGATCTCATATGACGAACCGCAGACCACCCCGGACGGGCAAACGATCTGGCTGCGCACATCCAAAGTGCCGTTGCGCAGCCCGGCCGGCGAAACGATCGGCATACTGGGCATCTACGAGGACATCACCACATACAAACGGGCCGAATCCGACCTGCGCGACAGCGAAGAGCGCGCGCATAACCTGGCCAACCTGCTGCGCCTGATCACCGACAACGTGCCCGACATGATCTGGGCGAAAGACATCAACAAGCGTTATCTGTTCGCAAACAAAGCGCTTTGCCAGCAGCTGCTGAATGCGACCGACACCGAAGAACCCCTGGGCAAAGACGATCTGTTCTTCGCACTGCGCGAACGCCAGCGCCATCCGGACAATCCGGAATGGCACACCTTTGGCGAGCTGTGCCAGGACAGCGACATCATCACCCTGCAGAAGGGCAAACCCTCCCAGTTCGACGAGTTCGGCAACGTGAAGGGGAAGTTCCTCTTTCTGGACGTGCACAAAGCCCCTTTCATCAACGACAGGGGCGAGGTCATCGGCGTGGTCGGCTCGGCGCGCGATGTGACCGAACAAAAGGGGATCGAAGAGCGGTTGCGCCTGGCTTCGCTGGTTCTGGAGAACAGCAGTGAAGCGCTGATGATCTCGGATGCGAAGAATCGCATCGTGGACATCAACCCCGCCTTCACCAAACTGACCGGTTATGAGCTGCCAGAGGTGCTGGGAAAAGATCCGTCCATGCTGCATTCCGGACGACATAGCTCGAATTTCTACGGCGAGATGTGGAAAGCGATAAGCACCACAGGCCACTGGCAGGGCGAGATATGGAACAAGCGCAAGAACGGCGATGTGTTTGCCGAATGGCTGACCATCAACACCATCTACAACGATGACGGCTCCACACACCGCCATGTCGCCCTGTTCTCGGATATCAGCGAAAAGAAGAGGTCGGAGGAACTGATCTGGAACCAGGCGAACTTCGATCAACTCACCCAACTCCCGAACCGCCGCATGTTCCGCGACCGTCTGGCGCAGGACTTGAAGAAGGCTCACCGTGCCGGACTGAAGCTCGCACTGCTGTTCCTCGATCTCGACCGCTTCAAGGAGATCAACGATACGCTGGGGCACGACCTCGGCGACAAGCTGCTGGCGGAAACCGCCCGCAGGATCTCTGCCTGTGTGCGCGAATCCGACACGGTGGCGCGTCTGGGCGGCGATGAGTTCACCATCATCCTTTCCGTGCTGGAAGATCCCAACTCCGTTGAACGCGTCGCCGAGGACATCCTTAAGTCGCTCTCCCGGCCGTTCAATCTGGAAAATGACACCGTCTATATCTCCGCCAGCATCGGCATCACGCTGTATCCGGACGATGCAGGCAATCTGGAGGATCTGCTGAAGAATGCCGATCAGGCGATGTATGTCGCCAAGAATGCCGGCCGCGGCCGCTTCAGTTACTTCACCAGCGCGATGCAGGAAGCGGCACAGCATCGACTGCGTCTGCTGAGAGATCTGCGCAACGCAATCCCCGAAGGGCAGTTGCAACTCTATTACCAGCCCATCACAGAATTGCACACCGGTCAGATACACAAAGCAGAGGCGCTGCTGCGCTGGTTCCATCCCAAGCGGGGCATGATCAGCCCGGCGGAGTTCATCCCGCTGGCCGAGGAATCCGGACTTATCCACGAGATCGGCGACTGGGTCTTCGCGACAGCGGCCAAGCAGGCCCTGCAGTGGCAATCGGCTTATGGCGAGGATTTCCAGATCAGCGTGAACAAGTCACCCGCCCAGATCCAGTCCCGCGTCGAAATCACGGGCTGGATGAACCACCTGGATATGCTGGGACTTCCGGGAAAGAACATCGTGGTCGAGATCACCGAAGGTTTGCTGCTGGACTCGTCGCCGTTCGTCACGGCCGAATTGCTGGCCTTCAGGGATGCGGGGATACAGGTGGCGATAGATGACTTCGGAACCGGATATTCGGCACTGTCCTATCTGAACAAACTGGATATCGACTATGTGAAGATCGACCAGTCGTTCATTCGGGACATGGCTTCGGATTCGAGTGCGTTGGCACTGTCAGAGGCGATCATCGTGATGGCGCACAAGCTCGGACTGCAGGTGATCGCGGAGGGCGTCGAGACGACCGAACAGCGCGACCTGCTGGCCAGTTTCGGTTGCGACTATGTGCAGGGATATTTCTATTCCAGACCAGTCCCCGCAGCGGAGTTCGAACTGCTGCTGACCGACCGCAAGCATGCTGCAGTGTGAGTTCGTCCGGGCAGATTACCTGCCCGGCTCGTGATTCAGCCCCAGCGTCGTCAAGGTCCGCTTGCGCACCTCGTGCAGCAGGCGGACGTTCTCATCCAGCGACTCGCCGTAGGAAGGGACCATCTCCTTCATCTTCCGCTTCCATTCCGCGCCGTGCATGCGCGACTTGAAGCAGCGCTCGATCACCTCGATCATCGCCTGCACCGAGGTCGAGGCTCCGGGAGAGGCGCCGAGCAGCGAAGCGATGGTGCCGTCTTTGGAAGTGACGATCTCGGTACCGAACTCCAGCTTGCCGCCCTTCTTGTCGCAGCCCTTGATGATCTGCACGCGCTGTCCGGCGGAAGCCAGCTTCCAGTCTTCCGGTTTGGCATCGGCATAGAACTCGCGCAGCGAGGCGACGCGCTCCCTGTGCGACTTGAACGCTTCCGAAACGAGGTAGCGCATGAGGTCCAGATTGTCGCGCGCCACCGCCAGCATCGGCCCCAGATTGCCCGTCTTCAGTGAGCCAACCAGGTCGAACATCGACCCTTCCTTGAGGAATCGGGTGGTCACGCCGGCGAACGGACCGAACAGCAGCGCCGACTCGCCGTCGATGATGCGCGCATCCAGATGCGGCACCGACATCGGCGGCGCACCCACCGCCGCCTTGCCGTACACCTTGGTGGTGTGCTGTTTCAGCAGCTTGGGATCGCGGCAGATCAGCCATTGCCCACCGACGGGGAATCCGCCATAGCCTTTGCTTTCCGGAATGCCGGATTTCTGCAGCAACGGCAATGCACCGCCGCCCGCGCCGAGGAACACGAACCCGGCGTTGATGGTACGCACCGAGTCGGTGTGGTTGTCCTTCACCCGCACATGCCATCGGCCATCGTCATGCTGCTTCATGCCCGTGATGGTGTGGCTGAGCTTGAGTTCGAAGTTGGGCAGTTTCTGCAGTGCCTTCACCAGCTTGCGGGTGAGGAAGCCGAAATCCACGTCGGTGCCGTGTTTCACCTGGGTCGCAGCGACCTTCTGTTGCGGGTCGCGATGCTTCATCACCAGCGGCATCCATTTGTGCAGCACGGCGTGGTCGTCGCTGTACTCCATCTCCTCGAACAGATGGTGCTTGTGCAGCGCCTTGTAGCGCTTGTGCAGGAAAGCGACGTTCTCCTCTCCCCACACGAAGCTCTGGTGATAGACCGGGTTGATGAATTTCTCCGGCGTCGGTAACAGGCCCTGCTCCACCAGATAGGACCAGAACTGCAGCGAGACCTCGTACGCTGCATTGATCTCCAGCGCGCGATCGATCTTGATGCTGCCGTCCGGCTGCAGCGGGGTGTAATTGAGCTCGCAATAACCTGCGTGCCCGGTGCCCGCGTTGTTCAGGCCGTGCGAACTCTCGTGAGCGACATGGGCCAGGCGTTCGACCATGAGTATCTTAAGCGACGGGTCGAGTTGCGCCAGCAACTTGCCCAGCGTCGCGCTCATCACGCCCGCCCCCACCAGCAACACATCCACTTTTTTCTGCGTCATGATCCTGCACTCCGATTCTTCACAATTCGATTTTAACAGCGCTCAGGCGCTTAGTCCGGCGAGTATCTTCTCCAGCCGCTTCACCGACACGATCACCGGCGTCTTCAGCTCCTGCGCGTACAGCGACACGCGCAACTCCTGCACCATCCAGCCGAAGTCCTCCAGCCGGGCATCCAGCTCGCCCTGTTGCGCCGACAACCGACGCTGCCACTGCTGCAACAGCGGGTTCATCTGCGCCATGTTCTGCGCGTCGCGCGCCGTATTGGCGCGCAGCTTCTCCAGCCGCACGTTGACGGCCTTCAGGTAGCGCGGCATATGCTGCATGCGCTCGAACGGCGTGCGCGCCACCCACTCCTTGCCCAGCAGACTTTCCAGTTGTTGGCGGATATCCTGCAGCACCTGCCCGTGCGCCTTGAACCCGGGCAAGGCCTTTTGTAGCACCTGGTATTCCGCCAGCACCGCGCCGACCAGCCGCGCGATCTCCTGCGCCACCAGATTCAGGCGCGCCTTGGCGTCCTTGCAGCGGGTGGCAAAGTCCTTCTCGCTCTCCGGCCAGGGATCGTTCAGACAGCAGCGGTCGAAAGTCACCGCGAGGATATGCCGCTGCAGGTCCTGCTGGCTGCCGAAGGGCAGGAACTGCATGGACATCGCCTGCAGGCCGGGCAGATTCTTCTCCAGATATTTGACCTGCTCCTTCAGCGCCAGCATGAACATGCGCCGCAGACCCAGTCGGTGGGCGGCCTTTGCGACATCCTGCGTGTCGAAGCTCTGCAGGGTCACCGCGTCGCCCGCGTCCACCAGCGCGTTGAACACGGTGATGGTCTGGCCGGCGCGGCTCTCCTCGCGCGTCGGCCTGAAGTCTCCGAATTTCCATTCGGTGTAACGCTCACCGTCACTCTTCTGCTGTGGTGCGGCGCTACCCTTCGCCGCGGGGACGGGCGCGATAGCCTGTTTCGGCGCCCACTCGCCGCGCAACTGGGCGAAGTTGCGTGACATCCCCAACTGCCGTCCGTGCTCGTCCACCACGCGGAAGTTCATCAGCAGGTGCGCAGGCAACTGCTCCAGCCGGAACGCGTCCAGCGGCACGTCGATCTGTTTCTGTTCGCGGATATAGCGCGCCAGTGCCTGCAGCAACGGTGTGTCGGAAGGCTTCACCGCCACACAGAACGCCGCCGCGAACTCCGGCACCGGCACGCAGTGGCGGCGCAGTTTCTGCGGCAGCGATTTCACCAGCTGGACGATCTTCTCGGCCAGGATGCCCGGCACCAGATATTCGCAGCGCGCCGACGATACCTGGTTCAACAGCGCCTGCGGCACGGTCAGAGTCACGCCGTCGTCGCTCTTGCCCGGTGCAAAGTTGTAGGCCAGCGCGTAACTCACGTTGTTCATCAGCAACTGCGGCGGAAAATGTTCCGTCGTAATCCCCGCCGCCTCATGCCGCATGAGGTCGTCTTTTTTCAGGTACAGCAGTTTGGGCTGCTCGCGCTCCGCCTCCTTGCGCCAGTGCTCGAACGCCGCCCCGTTGTGCATCCCGGCCGGGATGCGCCGGTCGTAGAACGCGAAGATGAGATCGTCGTCCACCAGCACGTCGGGGCGTCGCGCCTTGTGTTCCAGCGCCTCGATGTCGGCGATGAGTTTCTGGTTGTGCGCGAAGAACGGCGCCTGGGTGTTGAACTCGCCGTTCACCAGCGCCTCGCGGATGAACACCTCGCGCGACTCCTCCGGATTCATCGGCCCGTAATGCACGCGCTTCTTCGGATTGATGAGCAGGCCATACAGCGTGCTGCGCTCCCAAGCTGCCACCTGCGCCGCCTTCTTCTCCCAGTGCGCGTCAAAATAGCTGCGCTTCATCAGATGCGCGCCGACCTCTTCCAGCCATTCGGGTTCGATGCGCGCCACGCAGCGCGCGAACAGCTTGGTCGTCTCCACGATCTCGGCCGCCACCACCCACTTGGCACCTTTCTTCGCCAGCACCGAGTTGGAGGCGATGAAGAATTTGATCTCGCGCGCGCCAAGATAGTGCGGCTCGTTCACCGCACGCGTGCCGATGTTGCCGAGCAAGCCGGTCAGCAGCGCCTTGTGGATCTGCTCGAAGGTGGCGGGCTGCTCGTTGAAGCGCATGCCCATCTCGGACACCTGCGCATGCAACTGCTGGTGCAGCTCGTGCCACTCGCGCAGACGCAACGGCGACAGGAACTTCTCGCGGCACTCGTTCGCCCACAGTTTGTTGGTCTTCTTGTGCTTGACTGCGTCCTGGAACCACGCCCACAACTTGATATAGGCGAGGAAATCCGAGCGCTCGTCGTTGAAGCGCTGGTGCGCGGCATCCGCTGCTTCGCGCCTTTCGCTTGGCCGGTCGCGCGGATCCTGCAAGGCCAGCGCGCTGGCGATGATGAGGATCTCGTTGAGACAGTGATACTGCCGCCCGGCCAGCAACAGGCGCGCGACCTTGGGATCGAGCGGCAGCTTGGCCAGTTCGTGGCCCAGCGGCGTGAGCTGGCGTTTGTCGTCGATGGCGTTCAGCTCCTGCAGCAACTGGTAGCCGTCGGTGATGGCACGCGAGCCCGGCGGCTCGATGAACGGGAACTCCTCGACTTCACCCAGCCCGAGCGCACTCATGCGCAGGATGACGGTGGCCAGCGACACGCGGAAGATCTCGGCATCGGTGAACTCGGGGCGCAACAGGAAATCCGCTTCCTCGTACAAACGGATGCACACGCCGCTCATCACGCGGCCGCAACGGCCGGCGCGCTGGTTGGCAGCGGCGCGCGCGATGTTCTCGATGCGCAACTGCTCCACCTTCTGCCGCACGCTGTAGCGGTTGATGCGCGCCAGACCGCTGTCGATCACGTAGCCGATGTTCGGTACGGTGAGCGAGGTCTCCGCCACGTTGGTCGCCAGCACCACACGGCGCATGCCCGAAGCAGGCTTGAACACGCGGTCCTGCTCGGCGATGGACAGGCGCGAGAACAGAGGCAGTATCTCCAGCCCCTTGTGCTGGTGCTTGCGCAGCGCCTCGGCGGTATCGCGTATCTCGCGCTCGCCGGGCAGGAACACCAGCACATCGCCCTTGAGACCGCCGATGCTCAACTCATCCAGCGCGCTGCACACCGCTTGGGGCACGTCCTGCGTATCGCCCTCTTCATTCTGCTGTGGCGGGCGGTAGCGCACCTCGACCGGATAAGTGCGGCCTGAGACTTGCAGCACAGGGGCGTTGAAGAAGTGTTTGGAGAATCGCTCCGCGTCCAGCGTCGCTGAAGTGATGATGAGTTTCAGGTCAGGGCGCCGCGGCAGCAACCGGCGCAGATAGCCGAGTAGAAAGTCGATGTTGAGCGAGCGCTCGTGTGCCTCGTCGATGATGATGGTGTCGTAATTCTTCAGCAGCGGATCGTGATGGATCTCGGCCAGCAGGATGCCGTCGGTCATCAGCTTGATGCAGGTGTCGGGCGAAACCTTGTCGTTGAAGCGCACCTTGTAACCGACCAGGCCACCAAGTTCGGATTTCAGCTCATGCGCGATGCGCGCGCCCACCGAACGTGCTGCTACCCGCCTTGGCTGGGTGTGGCCGATGACGCCGAGCACACCTCGCCCCAGACTCAGGCATATCTTGGGCAACTGCGTGGTCTTGCCCGAGCCGGTCTCGCCGCAGACGATGACCACTTGGTGCTTTTCGATGGCCTGCGCCAATTCCTCGCGCCGCGCCACGACCGGCAGGTCGGCAGGGTATTCGATGGCGGAGAGTTGCTGGATACGCGCCAGACGGCGCTGGGCGATAGCGGACAAAGCGGGATTCATGGCGCGCGATTTTACCCGCTGCGACTGGCCCGCGCTTGAAAAGTACCGCGCGCTAGGCCGACTTGCTCAGCCGGAAGATGACCTTGCCGTCCCTGTTCTCGCTCAACTCCAGGCGGTAGCCGGACTGCGTCGCCCAGCGGGCGACCTGGTACAGACCGACGCCCATGCCATCCTCGGAAGGCACGATAGTCCGTAGCAGTTGGTTGGCGATGCGGTCCGGGATGGCGCTGCCGCCGTCACTGATGCTGAGACTGAAAGGCTCCCGCTCCAGCGTGACCCTGATGGGGATGCCCGGCTCATTCTGGCGTTTCTTGCAGGCGTTATCGATGAGGTTGTCGGCGACGCAATCGAGCAGCGGCGCCGGTACCAGGCGATCATCCAGCCCCTTGGGCACGTTCCACAGCAGATCGCGGTGCGGATGGCGCTGTCGCACCCCCTCCCACCAGGTCGCCAGCGGCAGCTCGGCCGCTTCATCCTGCGCCTGCGGCGTCTTCAGCTTGGCCAGCACCGATTCGATACGCTGGGTGAGTACCGGCAACTGGCGCTGCAATATCGGCAGGGACTTTTCCGGCTGGTGCTGCGCGACCGAGGTCAGCGCGAACAGCGATTGCAGCATGTTCTTGAGGTCGTGGGTCAGGCGCGCGCCGGTCTCGTAGATGGTCTGCTGGCGGGTGATCTCGCGCAGCGACTGTTCGCGGCGCTTGGCCTGATAGAAATGGCCGAGCAACTGGGTGAGCAAGCGCACATGCAGCAGCACGGTCGGCGAGACCGCCTGGCGGATGAAGATCGTCAGACTCAGGTCCTGATCGGACATCTCGATGCGGTGCGGACTGGCGACGCCCAGGGTGCCGTGTCCGCAATCCGATACCCATGACAAGCCGGATATCCAGGGCATCTCGGTGAGATACTCGGTCGCATGCGCAAGGAAGGCTTCCGGATTCTGCTCTTGCCGGGCCGCATCGGCGAGTCGCTCCAGCCATATCTCCAGCGGTGTGCCGATGCTCAGCAGATAGCGCGAGAACAGGGCCTGAAAACCGGTAAATCCTTTGCGCGGGTTCCACAGCCAGCCCAGCGTCAGCAACATGACGGCGATGATGAACATGGTGCGCGTCAGCGCATCGAGATAGGCGATCTTGCCCAAGGTCATGAAGGCGAGACTGCCCAACACCAGCAGGGTCAGCAGGGTAAACAGCAGCAGAATGTAGATGAAGTCGACCGCCTGCTCGGATTCCGCCTGTTCGCGTTCGACCGGGATAAGGGCCATGGCCAGCAGCAGCAGCGGCAGACCGGCATTCATCATATTACCTATGACCTCATCCAGTCCGGGCAAGGCGAACAGCTTGGGCGTGATGAACAGCACGAGGGTAGCCAGCAAGTAAGCCATCACCAGCAGATAGTAGAGGCGCTGCCAGCGCGCATGGAAGGAGAACACCCTGCCCCCCACCAACGCGAACAGCACGCTCACCCAGAACGCCAGCACCCACCAGTTCAGCGTGAACATTGCCACCAGGCTCAGCGCGATGATGACCGCCGCCCCGCCCGGGCGCAGCTTGCTCTCCCCGCGCCACAACGGTTGCCATAACAGGAACATGCCCAGATGCATCAGCAGCAGCGGGCGCATCCACAAGCTTTCCATCCCCACCCAGAGCGCCACATGCAGGACGACCAGCATGGCAAAAGAGATCCAACGGCTGGAGCGCATCAATAATCCGAAAGAATCTGTCAGCATTTCGTCATTCCTGTCCATACTTCGTCAATTTCTCGTCACGCGCGCTCAGTCTAACCGAATTCACCCGTCAGTTCTGCGCGAACTTCTGGCCGCAACCCTTTCAATATCAAAGGATAGACAAACCCAATACTGTCGCCATTTGCGCCCCTGTCGACCGCCCGGAGCGACCCATCGGCCGCGTCCGCCCAATAAAGCCACCCAAAATGCTCCATCATTGGCACGAGTATTGCTGTAATTGCCGCGCAGCTCATAATAAAGCAAACACCGAACCAATCTGGAGATTACAAAAATGAAACGCAACCAATCCGGTTTTACACTGATCGAAATCGCCATCGTGCTGGTGATCATCGGCCTGCTGCTCGGCGGGGTCCTGAAGGGGCAGGAACTCATCAATAGTGCCAAGGTGAAGAATCTAGCCGCCGATTTCAAGAACGTGCCTTTGTATATCTATGGCTATCAGGACAAATACCGCGCCCTGCCGGGTGACGACTCTCTGGTTACCTCGCATGTGGGTGCGACTGCAACCTTGGCCACCTCTCCGGCAACCAGCCAAGGCAACGGCCTGATTCAAGGTAACTGGGACAGCAACACCGTGGCCGACGAGTCGGTCGTGTTCTGGCAGCATGTGCGCATGGCCGGCTTCGCCGCTGGCGCAACCACAGTGCCCGCCTCCATCACTACCGATCAGGATCCCTACCTGCCACAGAACGCGGTGGGCGGCCGCATCGGTATCGAGAGCGGCAGCGCCAATCCCCCCATCAAGAATCTTCGCGGCTCTTACGTTGTCTGCTCCGCGCATATCCTGGGCAAGTTTGCCAAGCAGTTGGATACCACCATGGACGACGGTGTGAACAACACCGGCTCGATCATGGTCACGGCTGACAAAACATCTGGTGGTGCTCGCACCGCCACAGGTGAAGACGCAGTTGCGAATCCTGCTGACGATACGCTCTACACAGTCTGCATGGGTGTCTGATCGAACTCCGGCGTGACACTAAAAAGCCCGCTTCGGCGGGCTTTTTTGTCGCCCCGATTTTCCGCATGGCGCGAGCGGACAATCATCCATATATCGTCATCCACCGTCCAAACTCGGTCAGTTCTAGCGCTTGCAAGGCACACAGAAACCGCCCTCTACCTTAATTTGCGGGCATCGCGACGAATAACCATGCCGGCATAGATGTTGCTGATTATTCAGTGATCAAAATTCGCCATGTAGAGATTAATGATGCGGTACAAGCAATCCGGCTTCACCCTGCTCGAGGTATCCATCGCGATGGTGGTCCTTGGACTTCTGCTCGGCCTGATGCTGAAAGGGCAGGAACTCGTCAACAATTCCCGCGTAAAGAGTCTCTCCGATGACTTCCGGAGCATTCAGGTCGCTCTGTACGGTTATCAGGACAGGTTCCGCGCCTTACCGGGCGACGACCGCAATGCTTCCTCGCATCTGCCCGATCCCGGCTCCCCCGTCTACAACGGCAACGGGGACGAGATCATCAACGGCAGCTGGAGTTCGCGTTCGGGAGAATCGTTCAACCTTTGGCAGCATGTGCGGCTGGCTGGCTTCATCCAGGGTACGGCCGACACGGGGCTGGACAGTTATGTTCCACTCAACACCTCGGGCGGCGCACTTGGCGTATCCGCTATGAGCGCCTCGCCCATCGATGGATTGAAGGGGAACTTCATCATCTGCTCGGACAACATCACCGGGAAAATGGTCAAGCAACTCGATCTCGCCATGGACGACGGGAACACGGCCGGCGGCGCCATGCGGATCGCGCGCGCCAGTGTTGGCGGTTACGGGATCGCCACCAACAATATCGACGAGAGCGGCTATTACCTGACCTGTCTGGCCACCTAACCCTTGCGCAGCCGTTTCTCCGCCGCTTCCAGCGTGACCGGCTGGCCCAGCATCACCAGCACATCGCCCGCGCGCAGCACCATGTCGCCTGCCGGATGGCTGCCTTCCACGTTGTGGCGGCGCACGGCGTTCACCTCGACGTTGAGTTCGTCGAGCTGCATCTCTTTCAGGCACTTGCCGACCGCGGCATCGCCCTCATACAGCAGGACGTTCTGGAAACGCGGCTGCAGGCTCTCGGTTTCCTCGCCCACTTCCACTTCGGCTTTGGCCGAATCGCGCAGATAGCCGCTGAACATGCTGTAGCGGCGCGCGCGCGATTCCTGCACATGGCGGACGACCCGGCTGAGCGGCACGCCCGACAGCAGCAGCGCCTGCGAGGCCAGCATGACACTGCCTTCGGTGACTTCGGCCACCACTTCGGCGGCGCCCGCCTGCTTGAGCGCGGCGATATGGGTGTCGTCGGCGGTACGCACCACCACCGGCAGGTCGGGGCGTGCGGCCTGGACGTGGTGCAATATCCTGAGCGCGGAATGCTTGTCGTCGTAGGTGATGGCCAGCGCCTTGGCGCGCATCAGGCCGGCGGCCAGCAGGACTTCGCGCTTGCCCGCATCACCGTAGACCACGCGCTCCCCCGCTTCCGCCGCTTCGCGCACCCGGCGCGAATCGAGATCGAGCGCGATGAAGCTGATGCCTTCCTCGCCGAGGAACTTCGCCAGCGCCTGGCCGCTGCGGCCGTAACCGCAGATGATGATGTGCTGGTTGCTGGCCATACTGCTCACCGCGATCTGGTGCATCAGCATGGCGCGACTCATCCATTCTTCCGGTGACAGGCGGCGCACGATGGCTTCGGCATACTGGATCAGGAACGGCGCGATGAGCATGGAGATGAGCATGGCTGCCAGCACGTTCTGCATCACGTCTTCCGGCAGCAGATGCACATCGCCCGCCAGCGTCAGCAGCACGAAGCCGAACTCGCCGGCCTGCGCCAAGCCGAGGCCGGTGCGCAGCGCCGCACCCCATTCGCCCGCGAACGAGCGCACCAGCAGGGCCACCACGGCCGCCTTGAACGGGATGATGATGAGCAGCAATAACAGTATCCAGCCCCAGCCGGCGATCACCGCGTTCATGTCGAGCATCATGCCGATGGTGACGAAGAACAGGCCCAACAGCACGTCGCGGAAGGGCTTGATGTCCTCTTCCACCTGATAGCGGTATTCGGTCTCGGAGATCAGCATGCCCGCGACGAAGGCGCCCAGCGCCAGCGACAGGCCGGAGAGTTCGGTGAGCCAAGCCATGCCGAGGGTGAACAGCAGCACGTTGAGCATGAACAGTTCGGAGGATTTCTGCCCGGCGACCAGATGGAACCACGGCCGCAACAGGCGCTGGCCAAAAGTCAGCAAAGCAGTCAGCAGGATGACCGCCTTGAGCATGGCGATCGAAATGGTGCTGCTGAGGTCGGCGTTGCTCTCGGCCAATGCCGGGATGACGACGATGAGCGGCACCACAGCCAGATCCTGGAACAGCAGCACGCCCATGATCTTCTGGCCGTGCGGGGCGTTAAGCTCGGCGCGTTCGACCAGCATCTTGCTGACGATGGCGGTGGAAGACATGGCCAGTATCCCGCCCAGCGCCAGGCCCGCGCGCCAGTCGATCTCGAAGAACAGTGACGACAGCATCACCAGCACCATGGTGGAGACGACCTGCGCCGTGCCCAGACCGAACACCACGCGTTTCATGGCGCGCAAACGGGCCAGACTGAATTCGAGGCCGATGCTGAACATCAGGAACACTACGCCGAACTCGGCGAGATGGCGCGTCTCCGGCGCATCGGGTATCCAGCCCAGCGCGTGCGGACCGATCAGGATGCCGACCAGCAGGTAGCCAAGCATCGCGGGCAGACGCAGGATACGGAACAACACCACCACCCCGACGGCGACGGCCAACAAAATGAGTATCAAATGGAGCGAACTGTTCATAGACCGATGATGCCATATTTTCAAAAGGGCGCGGCGCCCAAAAGGCACTGATATAATCTGCCGCATGAATAAACCGATCACCGCAGCCCCCCACGCCCTCGACCTCGCACGTCAGGTGCTCACCATCGAAGCCGATGCCGTCAAGGCGCTCATACAGCGCATCGACGACGATTTCCTGCAGGCTCTGAACCTTATCCTCGCCTGCAATGGCCGGGTCATCGTCAGCGGCATGGGCAAAAGCGGCCACATCGCGCGCAAGATCGCGGCGACCATGTCCAGCACCGGCACGCCCGCCTACTTCGTGCACCCGGGCGAAGCCAGCCACGGCGACCTCGGCATGGTCACCGCGCAGGATGTATTCATCGGCATCTCCTATTCCGGCGAGAGCGAAGAGCTGCTCACCATCGTGCCCGTGATCAAACGCCAGGGCGCGCACCTGATCACGCTGACCGGCAATCCGCAGTCCAGTCTGGCACTGGCTGCCGATGTCCACCTCAACGGTTCTGTAGCGCAGGAAGCCTGTCCGATGGGGCTCGCCCCCACCGCCAGCACCACTGCCGCACTTGCGCTGGGCGATGCGCTGGCAGTCGCGCTGCTCGATGCCAAGGGTTTCGGCGAAGAGGACTTCGCGCGCTCGCATCCCGGCGGCAGCCTCGGCCGCCGCCTGCTCACCCATGTGCGCGACGTCATGCACGCCAATGCCAGCGTGCCCTCGGTGCGCGAGAACGCGACGCTGGCCGATGCGGTGCTGGAGATCTCGCGCAAAGGTCTGGGCATGACCGCCATCGTCGACGACGGCAAGCACCTGCTCGGCATCTACACCGACGGCGACCTGCGCCGCACGCTGGAGAAGAAACTGGATTTCAGCACCACCCCGGTCAGCGAGGTGATGTCGAAGACGCCGCGCCACATCGGCCCTGACGCGCTGGCCGTCGAAGCCGTGCAACTGATGGAGCAATACAACATCAGCCAGCTGGTAGTTGTGGACGCCGACAAAAAACTGGTCGGCGCACTCAATATGCATGACCTGCTGAAAGCCAAGGTAATTTAAATGTCACTCGCCGAACGGATCAAACCCCTGCGCCTGGTCGCCTTCGATGTCGACGGTGTGCTCACCGATGGCGGCTTGTACCTCTCCGATTCCGGCGAAGAGTTCAAGCGCTTCAACTCGCTCGATGGCCACGGTCTCAAGATGCTGAGGAACAGCGGGATCGAGCTCGCCATCATCACCGGCCGCACCTCGCGATGCGTGGAGATGCGCGCCAAGAACCTCGGCATCGCCCGCGTTTACCAAGGCGTGGAAGACAAGCTCGCGGCGATGCAGTCGCTGCTGGCAGACATGAAGCTCGCGCCGGAACAGGCTGCTTTCATGGGCGACGACGTGGTCGACCTGCCGGTGATGCGCCGCGTCGGTCTGGCACTGAGTGTGCCCGCCGCCCCGCAGATCGTGCGTGACCATGCGCACTACATCAGCCAACGCGCAGCGGGACACGGTGCGGTGCGCGAAGTGTGCGAACTGATCCTCGGCGGCCAGGGCAATCTGGACGCGCAACTCGCGCCCTATCTGAAGTAATGCGCACTCTGCCCTTCGTCGAGAAACTCCGTGCATGGCTGCCTTTGTTGCCGCTGCTGCTGTTGTTGCTCGCGACCTACTGGCTCAACCAGCAAGTGCTGCCGCTGCCGAAGACACAAGGCCAGCAACGGCACGACATCGATTACTCGGTCGACCGTTTCTCCGCGGTCTCGCTGGATACGGAAGGCCAACCGCGTTACATCATCGCTGCCGAACGGCTGTGGCATTACCCGGACGACGACACCACGCATCTGCAGATGCCGCAACTCACCAGCCTTCACCCCGATCGCTCGCCCACCGTCACGTCGGCGCAGACCGGCATGATCTCTAGCAAGGGCGACGAGGTGTACCTGTACGACGAAGTGCGCGTCATTCGCGATGCCGGCGGCAACATCGGCGAACAGCGCTTCGCCACCGACTATCTGCATGTCGTCCCCGATCGTGACTGGGCAGACTCTAACCAGTCGGTGGTGGTGACTGACCGTTACAACATCCTCCGTGCCGTCGGCATGGAACTCGACAACAAGACACGCACCGTCAAGCTGCTGTCGCGCGTCAGGGCCAACCATGAGCCGATCCGCGAATAGCGCCGTTCTGTTCGGCCTCCTGCTGCTGGGCTGGTGCAGCCTGTCGCGCGCCGAGAACGCGGACCGCGACAAGCCCCTCCACATGGAAGCGGACAGCGTGGTCATCGACGACCAGAAACAGACCAGCGTGTTCGAGGGCAAAGTGGAACTGACGCAGGGCACCCTGCACATCCAGGCCGAGAAGATCGTGGTGAAACAGAATGCACGCGGTTACAAGCACTGCACCGCCACCGGCACCCCTGCCCACTTCCGCCAGAAACACGAAGGCAGCGACGAGATCATGGAAGGCTATGGCGAGCGCATCGAATATGACACCCTCGCCGAAACTGTCGATTTCTTCGGCCAGGCGCGCGTCAGGCGTGATCAGGACGACCTGAAAGGCGACCATATCGCCTACAGTACCCGCACCGAGGTGTTCCAGGTCAGCGGCGATCCGGACAACCCCGACGGACCGAACAAGGGCCGTGTGCATGCGGTGATCCAGCCAAAATCCGCCGCACCGACCGGTACCGTCATAAGCAAAGACGCGCCGCTCACTATCCAGTCAAGCCCGACCCTATCCAAGCCCAAGTCCAAACCATGAGTGAACTCCGCACTGTCTCGCTGAAAAAACGTTATGGCGCCCGCACCGTGGTGCAAGACGTCTCCTTATCCGTGAAGAGCGGCGAAGTGGTCGGGCTACTCGGCCCCAATGGCGCCGGCAAGACCACTAGCTTCTACATGATCGTCGGCCTCTGCGCCACCGATGGCGGCGAGATCTTCATCGACGACCAGGACCTCACCCATCTGCCCATCCACCGCCGTGCGCGCCTCGGCCTGGCCTATCTGCCGCAGGAAGCCTCCATCTTCCGCCGCCTGACCGTGACCGAGAACATCCAGGCGGTGCTGGAACTGCAGGGTTACGCGCCGGCAGAGATGAGCGCACGCCTGGAGGCGCTGCTGAACGACCTGCACATCACCCATATCCGCGATAATCCGGCCATCAGCCTGTCCGGCGGCGAACGGCGCCGCGTAGAGATCGCCCGCGCGCTGGCCACCGATCCGCGCTTCATCCTGCTCGACGAACCCTTCGCCGGGGTCGATCCCATCGCTGTGCTGGATATCCAGAAGATCATCCGTTTCCTCAAGGAGCGCGGCATCGGTGTGCTCATCACCGACCATAACGTGCGGGAAACATTGGGTATCTGCGACCGCGCCTATATCATCAACGCCGGCTCGGTGATGGCCGAGGGCAAGCCCGAGGAAATCATCTATAATGAGGGCGTGAGGAAGGTGTATCTGGGCGAGCACTTCAAGTTATAAGCAGCGCCGCTCCCACACCAAGACCCGGCAATGAAACACTCTCTCCAACTCAGGCAATCACAGCAACTGACGCTGACCCCGCAGTTGCAGCAAGCTATCAAGCTGCTGCAACTGTCCACGCTTGAGATCAACCAGGAGACCGCGCGACTGCTGGACGAGAACCCTTTCCTCGAACGCGAGGACGAGAACACCAACCAGACCTACAGCGGCAACAGCAGCACCGACACCCCGGCCCCGGTCAGCAGCAGCGAAAACACCACTCCCGCCGAACCGGAAGCGCGCAACGACAGCAGCGACTGGCAAGAGCCGACCTTTTCCTCCTCTTCCTCCAACAATCCGGACGATGAGGACGATGGCTACGCCGAGGTCGCCGCGGAACGGCCCAGCATGCGCGAGCACCTGCTGTGGGAATTGAACATGTGCCAGATGCTTGCGCGCGACAAGAAGCTGGTCGGCCTGCTCATCGATGCGCTGGACGAGAACGCCTACCTGTCGCAGCCGCTGGAAGAGATCTTCGAACTGCTGCCGCCGGAACTGGATGTCACGCTGGACGACTTGGAGACTGCGCTGGTGCAGTTGCAGCATCTGGACGCGCCCGGCATCGGCGCGCGCAACCTGAGCGAGTGCCTGGCCTTGCAACTGCGCGCCATGCCGGAGGACATTCCCGGCCGCGACCTGGCCCTGGCCATCGTGACCAGCCACCTCGACCTGCTCGCCGCGCGCGACTTCAACAAACTGAAGAAGGCGCTGCGCTGTGACGACGAGGCACTGCGCTGCGCACAGGACCTGATCGTGCACCTTCAACCCAAGCCCGGCTCCGCCTTCGAACACCGCGCAGCCGACTATGTCGTGCCGGACGTGCTGGTAGAGCGCCACGGCGGTATCTGGCGCGCGCGCCTCAACCCGGAAGCGATGCCGCGCCTGCGCATCAATCAGGTCTACGCCAACATCCTGCAGCAGCGCGGCGAGAAGAGCGCGCAGGAAATGTCCTCCCAGTTGCAGGAAGCGCGCTGGTTCATCAAGAACCTGCAGCAGCGTTTCGAGACCATCCTGCGCGTGTCGCAGGCCATCGTCGAGCGCCAGCGCCAGTTCTTCGAGCATGGCGACATCGCCATGCGCCCGCTGGTACTGCGCGAGATCGCCGACCAGCTCGAACTGCACGAATCCACCATCTCGCGCGTGACCACGCAGAAGTTCATGCTCACACCGCGCGGCATCTACGAATTCAAGTATTTCTTCGGCAGCGGTCTCGCCACCGAAGCCGGCGGTGCCTGTTCTTCCACCGCCATCCGCGCACTCATCAAGCAACTGGTCAGCGAGGAGGACGAAAAACATCCGCTCACCGACAGTCGCATGTCTGAGATCCTGGCACAGCAGGGCATATTGGTCGCCCGCCGTACCGTGGCAAAATACCGCGAGGGAATGAACATCCTTCCGGTGAATCTTCGTAAATCACTCTAACCATAAGGAGCAGGCCATGAACCTCAACCTCACAGGACGTCACCTCGAAATCACCCCGGCCATCCGCGAGCACGTACTCAGCAAACTGGACAAGGTCAAACGCCATTTCGACAACGTGATCGACATCAACGTGATCCTGTCTGTGGACAAACTGGTCCAGAAGGCCGAAGCCAACGTCCATGTTTCCGGCAAGAACATCTTCGCTGAGACTACCGACAGCAACCTGTATGTCGCCATCGACGCGCTGGTCGATTCGCTGGATCGCCAGGTGCTGAAGCACAAGGAAAAAGGCACTGCACGTCGCCACGACGAGACCGGAAAACCCGGCGCGGCAGAATAGGACGAATCTCGAGGCAACCGATCGGTTGCCTCGTTTTCATTTGGTGAACCATCATGAGCCTTATTAGCAAGATATTGACCCAGGAATGCGTGCTGCTGGACAACGAGTCCGCCAGCAAGAAACGCGTGTTCGAGCGCGTCGGGTTGCTGTTCGAGAACACGCAGCAGATCGCGCGCAGCCAGGTATTCGACAGCCTGTTCGCGCGCGAGAAGCTCGGTTCCACCGGGCTGGGACAGGGCGTCGCCATCCCGCACGGCCGCGTCAAAGGCCTGCGCGATGCCGCCGCCGCCTTCGTCAAGATGCAGAACCCCATCCCCTTCGATGCACCGGACGGACTGCCGGTGAGCTTCATCTTCGTGCTGCTTGTCCCCGAGCGCGCGACCGACATGCACCTGCAACTGCTGGGCGAACTTGCGCAGATGTTCAGCGACAAGGTGTTCCGCGACAAACTGCAGGCCACCGACGACCCCGCAGAGATCCACAAGCTCTTCACCGAGTGGCAGGGATAAACTCCATAGATGCCCCAATAAGCTGAGATCACAAATATGGCCCAGGTAAACATCCAGCAACTCTTCGAAGACAAGCAGGAACGCCTGAGCCTCATCTGGGTGGGTGGTGCCAAAGGTGCCGACCGCGTGCTGGAGAGCGAGATCGTCAACGCCTCCAACCGCGGCCTCATCGGCCACATGAACCTGATCCACCCCAACTGGGTGCAAGTGCTGAGCTGCACCGAACTCGATTATCTGCACGCGCTCTCCCCGGCCGAACTGTCCGAAGCCTTGACCAAGCTCGAACAGGGTGAACCGCTGTGCCTGATCGTGGCCGGCGAGACCGAGATCCCCAAGGGCCTGCTCGACTTCGCCAACCGCACCCACACCCCGCTTTTCCGTTCGCCCCTGGGCAGCGTGCAACTGATGTGGATGATCCGCCACTACATCGTCAAGGCATTGGCCGATTCCACCACGCGCCACGGCGTGTTCCTGGATGCGCTCGGCGTCGGCGTGATGATCACCGGCGACAGCGGCGTCGGCAAGAGCGAGCTGGCGCTGGAACTGATCACGCGCGGCAGCGGCCTCGTCGCCGACGACATCACAGAGCTGTACCGCATCTCGCCCGAGACGCTGGAAGGACGCTGCCCCGACCTGCTGCGCGATTTCCTCGAAGTGCGTGGCTTGGGCATGCTCAACATCCGCACCATGTTCGGCGAGACCGCGGTGCGCCGCAAAAAGAGCCTCAAGCTCATCGTGCATCTGTACCGTCCACCGTTCGACGACCTGTCCAAGCTGGAACGCCTGCCCACTTCCGGCTTCGAGGAGATACTCGGCGTCAAGATCAGCAAAGTGGAGATCCCCGTGATGGCCGGCCGCAACCTCGCCGTGCTGGTGGAAGCGGCCGCGCGCAACTTTGTGCTGCAGCAGCGCGGCATCGACACCATGCAGGAATTCATCGCGCGCCACGACCAGCACCTGCAGGATCAATAACCGTGCAACTTTTCCTCATCAGCGGTCTTTCGGGTTCGGGCAAGAGCGTCGCGCTCAACGTGCTGGAGGACAGCGGCTACTACTGCGTGGACAACCTGCCCGCCGAGATGCTGCATGTGCTCACCAACAACCTCACCCTGGCCGGCGTGAACAGGATCGCGGTCAGCGTCGATGTGCGCAGCGGCAACAACGTCGTGCTGCTGCCGCAATATATCGACAAGCTCAGACAACAGGGAATCGACGTGCATCTGCTGTTCCTCGACGCCAAGAACGAGACGCTGGTCAAGCGTTTCTCCGAGACGCGCCGCCTGCATCCGCTCAACGACGGCGTGAAGACCCTGCCGGAGTGCGTCGCGCTGGAACGCGAGCTGCTCGCCGAGATCGCCAACATCGGCCACCACATCGACACCAGCGACCTCAACGCCAACGCGCTGCGCGGCTGGATCAAACAGTTCATCACGCTGGACCGCGCAAGACTCACCCTGCTGTTCGAATCGTTCGGCTTCAAGAACGGCCTGCCGCTGGACGCCGACCTGGTATTCGACGTGCGCAGCTTGCCCAACCCGCATTACGACCCGCTGCTGCGCCCGCTGACCGGACGTGACCAGCCGGTGATAGCCTTCCTCGACAACACGGAACTGGCACAGAAGATGTACGCGGACATCCGCAACTTCGTCGAGAACTGGTTGCCCAGCTTCGTCGCCGACAACCGCAGCTACCTCACCGTCGCCATCGGCTGCACCGGCGGCCAGCACCGCTCGGTGTATTTCGCAGAACGCCTCGCACAACATTTCAAACCGCAGCAGCAGGTGCTGTTGCGCCATCGCGAACTCACGCAACACGCCTGACCCGTGCTCGCACTTCGCCACATCAGACCCGGCGATTACCTCACCTTGTTGGGCGGGATTGCGTTCACGCTGTGGATATCGTTCGTCGTCTGGTCCGGCGGCGTTGCCGACACCGCGCTCATCCGCAGCGGCGGCAAGGTGTTCAAGGAAGTGCCGCTGTCGCGCGACCAGGAGATCGAAGTGCCAGGCCCGCTCGGCACCAGCATCGTCACCATCGAGAAACGCAAGGCGCGCATCAGCAGCGACCCCAGCCCGAGGCAATACTGTGTGCGCCAGGGCTGGATACAGCAAGCGGGCGAGATCGCCATCTGCCTGCCGAATGAAGTGAGCGTAGAGTTGACGGGCGGAGCGAAGAAATATGACAGCCTCAACTATTAAACTCGCCACCACTGCCGAGGACCATCATATCGCGAAGATGGCCGCGGTCGCGCTCGGCCTCACCGTGCTGGAGAACGCCATCCCCACGCCGCTGCCCGGCGTGAAACCCGGGTTGGCCAACATCGTCACGCTGATCGTGCTGGCGCGTTACGGCTGGCGCGCGGCGGCTTGGGTATCGTTGTTGCGCGTGGTCGCGGGCAGCCTGCTGTTTGGTAATTTTCTTGCACCGGGATTCTTCCTCAGTCTGAGCGGCGCAGTGTGCAGCCTCGCCGTGCTCGCACTGAGCATGCACTTGCCTTCGCGCTTCTTCGGCGCGGTGACACACAGCATCCTCGCCGCCTTCGCCCACATCGCCGGGCAGATGGCCGTGGTCTACCTGTGGCTCATCCCGCACAGTGGCATCGCCTACCTCATCCCCATCTTCGCCACTGCCGCGCTGGTGTTTGGCACGGTGAACGGCTTGATCGCCGCAAGATTCATGGATAATGGCGACAAACCCGAACCGGAACCGCAACCATGAAGACGATAACGTTAGCACTCACTGGCGCCTCCGGCCTGCCCTACGGCATGCGTCTGCTCGAATGCCTGCTGCAAAGCGGCCACCGCGTGCATCTGGTGTATTCGCAAGCCGCACAGATCGTCGCAAAACAGGAACTCGACTTCACCCTGCCTTCGCGCCCGCAGGACGCGGAGCAAATGCTCGCCGACCGCATCGGCACCTTCAGCGGCGAACTCAAAGTCTTCGGCATCCAGGACTGGTACGCCCCCATGGCCTCCGGCTCCAACCCCGGCGATGCGATGGTGGTGTGCCCCTGCACCATGGGCACGCTGGGCAAGATCGCGGGCGGCATCAGCGATGATCTGATCTGCCGCGCGGCGGATGTGATGCTGAAGGAGAAACGCACTTTGATCCTGGTGCCAAGAGAGATGCCGTTCTCGGCGATCCATCTGGAGAACATGCTGAAGCTATCGCTTGCGGGGGCGGTGATCATGCCGCCGAATCCGGGGTTTTATCATCATCCGGAGAGTGTGCAGGATATTGTGGATTTTGTGGTGGCTCGGATATTGGATCATCTTGGGGTGGAGCAGGCTCTGCTGAAGAAGTGGGGCGAGTAACTTTATACCGTTCGCCCTGAGCCTGTCGAAGGGTCGCCGCGAAGCGGCGTGCTGAATGTGCGGATGGTTTCAATCAAAACCAACACCGTCGGGGGTTGCCCGACAGCAAGTTACTTTCTTTTGCTTCGCCAAAAAGAAAGTAACCAAAAAGAAGGCGACCCCAGTGCGCCGCTGCTTCGCAGTTCCCTGCGTTGCTCAACCAGACAGGCCTCCTCATAAACTCGCACGACCCGCTACGCGGTCACGTGCTCAAACATATTCGTCGGACTACCCCTGTCTGGCCTCCGCTACTCGGCGGCGCACAGGGGATGGAAAGTCAAAACCGAACCCCAAAAACCAGTGAGGCGGGCTAAAGCCCGCCTCACTCAAAAAAGAAGAAACGTGCGCAAAGCGCACACAAAACCGTCTTAGGTTTTCTTCCCCTGTGCGCCGCCTCGATATTTCGCAAACAAGCGGAGGTTTAGGCGAGCACTGTTCGAGCTCCGCGGTGGGGCACGGGGTGTGTGCCCCGCTAGGGCGAGTTGCGCAGCCCCGCTTGTTTGTGAAATATCGAGGGAACCCCGAAGGGGCGGCGCGCTGGGGGCGCCCTCTTTTGGTTACTTTTCTCGGCAAGACGAGAAAAGTGACTAGCTGTCGGGCTACCCCCGACGAAGTTGGTTTTGATTGAATATGCAGCACGCCGCTTCGCGGCGACCCTTCGACAGGCTCAGGGCGAACGGTCTAGAGTTGCCCCAGAACCTTCCTCACCGGCGTCGGTATCGCCGCCCCCAATGCCTCCCCCACTTCCAACCAAACACTGCCCGGTTGCGCAGCACGCAAAGGCTTGCGCACCAGGTCCACCTTCAACGGTGTGATATGTAATTTGAAATGCGTAAACACATGCGTGAACGATTCCAACTTCTCCCCGCCCCTCGCCTCCATGCCGCTACGCAAGAACCAATCCCGCGCCGCGATCTCATCCTCGAACTGCGGCGGACACCACAGCCCTCCCCAGATGCCGCTGCCGGGACGTTTCTCCAGCAGGATGTCGTTGCCGTGCATGAGCAGCAGGAACACGGCATGCCGTTCCGGCACGGCCTTCTTCGGGCGCGGTGATGGCAGTTGGGCGGTGCGCTCGGTCAGCAGGGCGACGCAATCGTCCTGCACGGGGCAGACGACGCATCTGGGTCTGCTGCGCGTACAGACGGTGGCGCCCATGTCCATCAATGCCTGGGTGTAGGTGGCGACATCCTGTTGCGGCAGCAGTGCTTCGGCCTGCAGCCACAGTTGCTCTTCCACCCTCTTCTCCCCCGACCAGCCTTCGATGCCGCTGTAACGGGCGAGCACACGCTTGACGTTGCCGTCGAGTATCGCGCGGTGTTCGTGATACGCCAGTGCGCAGACAGCGGCAGCGGTGGAGCGGCCGACGCCGGGGAGTTCGACGATGTCTTCGTACTTGCGCGGGAATTCTCCGCAGTATTTCTCGACGATGATGCGCGCCGCTTTGTGCAGGTTGCGGCCTCTGGCGTAGTAGCCGAGGCCGCTCCAGTGGGCGAGCACCTGTTCTTCGCTGGCGGCGGCAAGTGCGGCGATGCTGGGGAAGGAGGCGACAAAACGCTGGTAGTAGGGAATGACGGTGGCGACCTGCGTCTGTTGCAGCATGATCTCGGACAGCCACACGCGGTAGGCATCCTGACCTTGCCAGGGCAGATCGTGGCGGCCGTGGCTGCGCTGCCAGGTGATGAGGCGCTGGGCAAAAGATGGCATGAGCGGTCTCAGGTACGTCGCGAACCGTTCACTTGAACAAGCCCTTCAGCCCCTTTTTCAACTCTTCGCGCGCTTTGGCCTTGGCGTCTTCTTTCAGTTGATCTTTTTTCTCGTCGAATTTCTGCTTCGCCACATCCTTCAACAGGGCGGCGTAGTCGACCTTGAACTTGAGGTCATCGAAGGCGCCGCTGACGTTGACCGGCAGGGTCGCCGTCTTGCCCTGTGCAGTCTTGGCGAAGATGGCTTTGGCGTTGTAGTTCATATTGTCGCGGCCGATGTCGATGTCGCCGTTGCCGGCGATGCGCAGCACGGTGGACTTCACCGCCAGGTCGTCGTTATGGGCGACGCCGTTCCTGATCTTGAAGCTGGCCTTGAACTCGCTGAAGGCGGTCTTTTCGTTCTTGTCGACGCCGAGTGTCTGCGTGGTGGTCTCTTTGCCAAGATTCTGGATGCCTTGCACCAGCTTGCCCAGGTCGATGCCCTTGATGGCGCCGTTGGCCAGGTTGACTGTCGCCTTGCCGTTGAGCGCCTTCTTCAGCGCGCCCACGGTGTTGCCCTTGCTGGTGAGGTCGAGCGCGATGTTGCCCTTGCCTTCGACCAGTTCCAGATCGGCGGCGTCCTTCAACAACGGGGCGATGTCGATGCCGCTCAGTTTCGCGTTGGCGGCAAAGCCGTTGGTCGCGGCGTTGATGCTGAGCTTGCTGTCTATGCTGCCCTGATACATCCTGGCCGAGAGCGGCGCGACATTGACGATGCCGTTCTTCGCTTTTACATCCACTCGCAATTGCGCGACCTTGATGTTGGCCGCCTTGAGCGATCCGATGCGCACACTGCCTTCCAGATTCAGTGTCTTCAAGGCCGACAGATCGAACGGCTGTTCGGGTTCGGCCTTTTTGCCTGTGTTTTTCCCGTTGCTCTCCGCCGTCTTCTTCGGCAGGTAGGGATCGGCATCGAACTGGTCGATCTCCAGGTCGTAGCGGATCACCGGCACGTTGAAGTTCTTCAACGCGAACTTGGCCTTGATCTGGCTCTGCAGCAAGCCGCCCGCGAGCTTGGCCTCGATGTTCTGCCGGCCGAAGTCCGCCTGCACTTCTCCTTTCAGTTCGCTGTCTATGCTCTTGCCCGGGAGTTTTTCGCCGGTGGCGTTGAGCGCCAGCCGGAGATCAGACAGGTTGAACTGCTGCGCTTCGATGCTGCCGGTGACGGGGGAGGAGAACTTCAGTTTGAAGGCCTGTTCGGGCTGTTTCAGATCGATATCCAGCGACAGAGAGCTGACCTTGAAGGTACGCGCAGTACCCTCGACATCGGGCAGCAGCAGCGCAGCGACGACATTGCCCGCCGCTCCGTCCAACTTGCCGTTGACCGCGATGCGGCTACCACTGAACTTGTCCTTGGTCAGGGCCAAGTCGGGCGCATCCAGCCTGGCTTCGAAGCGGTCTTTCCCTTTCACGCCGCTGGCCGTAAGCGCAAAATTCTTCAGCGCGAACTCCTGCGTGGCCGGCTGCGCGCTGGCATCGCCACCCGCTTTCACGGCCAGGTTGGTGATGTCGAGTGCCGCCCCGTTGGCTTGCAAGTCGAGCGCCTGTGCCCGGTACAGGCCTTTCTCCAGATCGAAGGTGAGTGTGGTTTTGATCTGCGCGACGATATCCAGTTTGGGTTTGTTGGACGTGATGTGCGCGGTGAAATCGATGTTGGTCGGCACACCGTTGGCGATGCGTCCTGATTTGAGACTCAAGTCCTGCACGCTGTAACGCGCGCCGCTCATCTCGTCGCTGTAGTTCAGCGTGGTCTTGTCGAGCTGCACCGCGGCGATGTCGAACACCATCGGCACTGCCGGCCCGGCTGCTGGCGCAGCAGCCGGGCCGGCGGGGTTTGCCTCTTTGCTCATCAGATCGTCGAGGTTGGTCTTGCCGTTTCGGTATTTGATAAGTTGCGCCTTGACACCGCTGACCGCGATCTCGTTCACCACCAGCCTCTTGGTGAGCAGGGGCAGCAGTTTGAGCGAGACGCTGGCGCTGTCGACCGTGACGAATTCCTGTTCGCTCTGGAATTCGGACAAGGAGACGCCGCCGAGACTGACGCCGATGCTGGGGAAGAAGTGCAGCTTGATGTCGCCATCCAGCCTGAGGGTACGCTGCTTGCTGTCTTTCACCGCCTGGATGATCTGCGGTTTGTAGCTGTTGGGATCGAAGGTCAGCGCGATGAACGCGACCGCCGCGGCGACCAGCGCCAGCACGCCGCCAACCGCCCACAGGCTGTACTTGAGATACTTGTTCATATCACCACCCAGCGAGAAACGATGGGTGGATTATAAACCATTGAAAACCCTCAATCCGGCAGCGCGACCTTGTTGTCGGTGCTGAACTGGTAGTCCTTGAAGATGTGTTCCGCGCTCAGGATCTGGTATTTGCCGTCCGCCGCCTTGCGCGTGGTGTCCTTGAGCCGGTAGGTGAGGTGGCCGCAGGTCCAGCATTTGAAATTGCGCATGTGCGTGCACAGGCAGGTCTTGTCGAACACCGCGATCTTCTTTTCGCCCGGATGCAGCGCGACTTCGCGGTTGTAGGAGTCGATGTAGTCGCAGTGGCCGTTGGCATCGAGCAGGTAGCCGTAGGACTCGCAGCCGGGACGGATGCCGGAGCCGATGGACGGGCTGTTCTTCAGCATGCGCATCGGGTAGCCGGTGGGCGAGGTGGTGTTCACTTCGATGTCGTTCTCGCTGGCCTTGAAGTATTCCTGCTGCACTTCGGCGGGCAGGCCGCATTCACTTGCAACGGTGAAACGCGTCGCTACTTGCACGGCGGCCGCGCCCTCTTCCAGGAACGCGGTGGCGTCGCTGCCAGTGAAGATACCACCGGCCGGGATCACCGGGATGTCGAGCTTCTCGTCGCGCAGGTACTGGTGGATCTCATTCGTGATGGTGCGCAAGTCGTACTTCATCCAGTCGTCCAGACCGAAGCCGAGGTGGCCGCCGGCCAGCGGGCCTTCGACTACGATGTAATCGGGCAGACGGTTGGTGCGCGCGTTCTTGCGCAGGAACAGCTGCAGCGCGCGCAAGCTTGAGACGATGATGCCGAGCTTCACGTCGCGGAAACGCGGGTGGTCCTCGATCAGGCCGAACGAGCCGAGATGCAGACCGGCCGCCAGCGTGATGCCGTCGATGCCCGCCGACATGGCTTCCCACAGGCGCACCTTGAGTGTCTCCTTGGGCGCGTTCATGGTCAGCTTTTCCATGCAGTTGATGAAGATCGCACCGGAGCCGCGTTTGGCTTCCATGGTCTTGCTCACGTGCAGGCGGGTGGATTCGGCGATATGGCCAAGGTCGAACTTGACCTCGGACTTGTTGGAATTGTCGATGTTGTACTTGAACTGCTGCAGCTTGGTCTTGACGAAGTCGGTGTCGTAACGACGGTCAGACACGGTCGGCAGCATGGCATCGGAGATATGACCGACGCCGCCCAGACGCGCCGCCTCCAGCGCGAGTTCGGCCGTGGAGATGTCCACACCCATGCCGCCGATCATGATCGGGACCAGTTCCTGTTTGCCGAACTTCAGGCGGAAATCATCTACACGTTTCATTGTTTCTCTCGCTCCCGATGCTTGTTATTCTGCTCCATAGCCCTAGATGACTTTGGAGTAGTGCGCGCGTTCCTGTTTTTCGCGCAGGTATTTGTCGAAGATCATGCAGATGTTGCGTATGAGCATGCGACCTTTGGGTGTGACCCTGACCGATTTCGCGGAGAGCACGAGCAGGCCCTCTTGTTCGTATTCGGCCAGCTCCTTCAGTTCGGTAGCGAAGTAGTTGTCGAAGTCGATCTGCCAAGTTGTGTCGAAGGCTTCCTTGGATATCTCGAAGTGGCACATCAGCGCCTGGATGATGGCGCGGCGGATCTCGTCGTCGCGGTTCAGCTCCATACCGCGCATGACGGGCAGCACGTTTTTGTCCAGTGCGGCGTAGTACTCTTCCAGTTCGCGGAAATTCTGGCTGTAGGTCGGGCCGATCTTGCCGATGGAACTGACGCCGACGGCGATGAGATCGCAGTCGGAGTGGGTGGAGTAGCCCTGGAAGTTGCGGTGTAAGCGGCCTTCGCGCTGCGCCACGGCCAGTTCGTCGTCGGGCTTGGCGAAGTGGTCCATGCCGATGTAGACATAGCCCGCATCGGTGAGCGTGTTCACTGCCAGTTTGAGGATGTCGAGCTTGGTCTGCGCGGCCGGCAGGTCTTCGTCGTGGATACGGCGCTGCGGTTTGAACAGCTTGGGCATGTGCGCATAGTTGTAGATCGAGAGACGATCGGGATTCACCGCGATGACCTTCTCCAGCGTGGTCTTGAACCCGGCGATGGTCTGCTTGGGCAGGCCGTAGATGAGGTCGATGCTCACCGACTGGAAACCGTTGGCGCGGGCCGCCTTGATGACCTGCAGTGTCTCTTCTTCGCTCTGGATGCGGTTGACCGCTTTCTGCACTTCCGGGTCGAAGTCCTGCACGCCGATGCTGATACGATTGAAGCCCATCTCGCCCAGCAGCGCGACGGTAACGTCGCTGACCTTGCGCGGGTCGATCTCGATGGAGTACTCCCCGTCCTTAACCAGTTCGAAGTTGCTGCGGATGGCGTCCATCACGGTGCGGAGTTCGGCATCACTCAGGAAAGTGGGGGTGCCGCCGCCGAAGTGCAGTTGCTCGACGCGGCGATCCTTGCCCAGCAGGGCGGCCTGCATGCCGATCTCTTTGGTCAGGTATTGGACGTACTGGTCGGCCTTGCTGAAATCCTTGGTGACGACCTTGTTGCAGGCGCAATAGAAGCAAAGGGTGTTGCAGAAGGGGATGTGGACATACAGCGACAGCGGGCGGTTGGCTCCGCCGGTCTCGCGTTTGCGCATCCACTGGACATAGCTTTCGGCCGTGAAAGCATCGCTGAAGCGGTCAGCTGTGGGGTAGGAAGTGTAACGTGGACCGTTCTTGTCCAGACGGCGGATCAGATCCAGATCGACTTCCAGCTGGGAGCTTATTTCTCTAGTTGCTGACATGGTAACGCTTGAATCTCATCGGTTTCTCGGAAAGTCGCAGGATACCGCAAAATGCGTTTGATATAGGTCAAATTCCATGTCATATTCTGCGCCCCCCGGAGCCGAATAACCGTACATATAACAAGTGCAATACGCAACCGACAATTCCTGCCCTCGCGGCGCCTGCTCCGGCTGCAACCTGCGCAAGCTGTGCCTTCCCGTCGATCTGAGCGACGAGGAGACCGGGCGTCTGGACGCGCTAACCAGCCAGAAACGCCCGGTGCAGCGCGGCGACTATCTGTTCCGCAAAGGTGAAGACTTCCGCTCCCTGTTCGCCATCCATACCGGCTTTTTCAAGACCCAGGTGCTGCACAAGGACGGACGCGAGCAGGTGACCGGCTTTCAGATGTCGGGCGAGATCATCGGGCTGGATGCGATCAGTTCGGACGTTCATCCCTGCGATGCGGTTGCGCTCGAGGATGGCGAGATCTGCGAGATCCCGTTCGACCGCCTGGAGGCGCTGAGCCGCGAGGTACCAGGCCTGCAGCGCCACCTGCACAAGTTGATGAGCCGCGAGATCGTGCGCGACCACGGCATCATGATGCTGCTCGGCTCGATGCGCGCAGAAGAGCGTCTGGCCGCCTTCCTGCTCAATCTTTCCCAGCGTTTCGGGGCGCGCGGCCATTCGCCCACGGCGCTTAACCTGCGCATGACGCGGCAGGAGATAGGCAATTATCTCGGCCTGAAACTGGAAACGGTCAGCCGCACCCTGTCGCAGTTCCAGGAACACGGCCTGCTCAATGTGCGGCTGCGCGAGGTGGAGATCATGGACATGCTGCGGTTGCGCAGCTTCGTGGGCGGCACCTGACACGCAGAATGCGTCGATTCGCCACATCCCAAGGCTCTGGAGAAACTGGTATCCTAGCGCGATAACAAGCTTCTATAACCAGACATACCGAGGGAGACCAACATGCATGAGCGCTTCGAGATAGCAAAGGACGAGACTTTCCGCGCCAAATGGCCGCACGAGATTTTCCTGATCAACCTGGTGTTCAACCATATCCTGGTGTTCGCCTCCACCTTCGGCGTGTTCAGCACCTTTCCGTTGATGGTACTGATCGTACCGATCACCTCCTTCGCCATCACCGGCTATATCCTCATCAAAGCCCGACAGATCGCCAAGGGCAACGAGACCTGGTTCGTCAAATCGCACTGGGCCATCGCCGACAAGCGCAACAAGCACTTCATGTGGCTGCTGGTCATCACCTGCATCATCGTCGGCGGCGGGCTGCTGGTCTCCAAACTGATGGGCTGGTCCAAGATCGCCACCATCGCGCTGATCGGCGGATTCGGACTGTTGCCGTTCATGGTGTCGTTGCTGGTCCTGATCGTGCTGGGCAACGATTCGATGTATCAGGCGCGCCACGGCAAACTGCCTAAGCGTTTCGTCGAACAGAATCCGGACACCTCGAATCCAACTATTTCCTCCTAACCAACCTTCCGTTCAATCATGTCAACTGAAAGCAAGATCTATTGGGGCGTCGGCATCGTGTCGGCGCTGCTGCTCGTCGGCAGCTACTTCCTGCCGGGCAAGCCCAACCGCGTGGACGATGTGCCTTGGCACATCGAGCATCCGACGCCAACCAGCGTAAGGGTCTTTGGCCTGACGCTGGGCGAGGCTTCCACCGGAGAAGCCGAAAAACGTTTCAAGGAGGAGGGCATACCCAGCTTGTTCAAGAGCAATGGCCAACTGGTCGCTGAAGTGTTCTTCGAACAGGTCGAATTGGCCGGTCTGCGCTCCAAGGTCGTGGTGACCATCGACGTACCCGAGGCGGAGCTGAAGGAGATGTACGAGCGCGGGTTGCGTATGGCAGCAATCGGTAGCGGCAAAAAGATAACCATGACGCCGGACGATATCGCCAGGTTGCGCACCCTGCCGATCAGCAGCCTGACTTATATGCCGGGTGTTCGCGTGGAGGAAGCGATGGTCCTTAAACGCTTTGGACAACCGGCGATGCGCATCAAGGAAAAGAAGAGCGGCGCCGTGCACTGGCTATATCCGCAGAACGGTCTGGATATCACACTGGGTGAAGGCGAAAAGCCCCTGCTGCAATTCGTCGCGCCAAAGGACTTCGACAGACTGCTGACCCCGCTGAAGGAAAGTGGCGAGACACTGACTTGAAGCTGAGCGACGCCGCCTATTTGCCTGCGGCCTTCGTCTCTTTGCTCTTGGCTTCGGGACGCACCGACACTTCCTCGTCGTCGTCCAGCAAGATGCGGTTGGCGCTGCCTTCCATGTCCTCGTACTGCCCCTTCTTCACCGCCCACACCAGCACCACCACGAACAACACGCCGAAGAACATCATCCCGGGTATCAAGCTGTAGATCACATCCATCGTCTCACCTCATCGATTCTTGAACATGGTGCGAATGCGCGCCGCATTGCCGATCACGATCAGCGAACTGATCGGCATGCTGATCGCCGCCACCAGCGGGCTGACCCTGGCCATCATCGCCAACGGCACCATGATGGCGTTATACACGAAAGACAGTCCGATATTCTGCTTGATGGTGCGCAAGGTACGGCGCGACAACTGGGTCGCCTGGCGCACCTTGTCCAGTTCGTTGTGCATCAGCACGATATCCGCGCTACCCACCGAAACGTCGGTGCCGGAACCGAGCGCGATGCCGACGTCGGCACGGATCAGAGCCGGGGCATCATTGACGCCATCGCCAACCATGGCGACGATCGCGCCGCTCTGCTGCAAGCGCTGGATCACCTGATCCTTGTCCTGCGGCATCACTTCTGCGATGACTTCCATGCCGCCGAGCTGGCGTGCGATCGCCTCGGCGACCGGCCTGCGGTCGCCGCTCAGCAAGGTCATGGTGATGCCGGCGGCACGCAATTCGTCCACCAGTTGCTTCGCATCGCCGCGCAGGCGGTCGGCCAGGGCGATGACGGCGACATGTTTGCCGTTCAGCGCCATATACACGCAACTCGTCGCCTGCATCTCCAGTTCATGCACCCTGGCTTGCAGCGTCTCATCCAGCGCGATGCTCTGGCGCGTCAGCCATTCGGCACTGCCCAGCAGCACGCGATGCCCGCCACTGTCCGCTTCCACCCCGAGACCTGCAGTGGCGTGGAAGCCGCTTACCACGACATCGCGGTAGGCCTGCTTCCGCTCGTCCGCATAGGCGACGATGGCATGCGCCACGCTGTGTTCGCTGAAGCGCTCCACTGCTGCCGCATGCCGCACGATGTCCTGCGCATCCGTCCCGGCGGCGGCATGCACATGCGCCACGCTCATCTTGCCTTCGGTCAGGGTCCCGGTCTTGTCGAAAACGAAGTGGGTAACCTTGGACAGCGTCTCCAGCACCAGACCGTTCTTGACCAGGATACCGTGCTTGGCCCCCAGACCGGAAGCCACGGCGATCGACATCGGCGTCGCCATGCCCAACGCGCAGGGACAGGTGATGATGAGTACCGAAGTCGCCGCCATCAGCGCGATCTCGAAGTCGTGCGAGTTCCAGATAAAGAAGGTGACCGTGGCACAGACCAGCGTGACCAGCACGAACCACGGCACGATGGTATCGGCCAGTCGCTGGATCGGCGCCTTGGAAGATTGTGCTTCTTCCACCAGCCGGATGATCTTGGACAGGGTGGTGTCCTGCAATTGCGCGCGCACTTCGACCAGCAGGACGCCGCTGGTGTTCAGCGTTCCCGCCGAGACGGTCGCGCCGGCGCCCTTGCTCACCGGGACCGATTCGCCGCTCAGCATGGACTCGTCCACCGCGCTATGACCTTCCAGCACCACACCGTCCACCGGTACGGTGTAACCTGGCTTGACCAGCACATGGTCCCCCGGCTTCACGCCGCGTATCGGCGTCATCTGTTCCAGTCCGTCGCGTATCACCAGCGCCACCCGCGGCTGCAGTTCCATCAGACGCTTGGTGGCCGACACCGCCTGGTGGCGGAACATGCCTTCCAGATAGCGGCCGATCAGGATCACGAAAGTAAGATTGGTGACGGTGTCGAAATAGACTTCGCCCTGCTGGTTGTTGGTCAGTGTCACGTACAGCGAATAGATATAGGTGACACTCAGGCCCAGCGCGATCGGCAGGTCCATGGTGAGGTGGCCCGCGCGCAAACCGCCCAGCGCCCCGCGGAAGAAGGGATAGCCGGAATACAGCAGCGTCGGCGTCGCCAGCAGCAGCCCCATCCAGTGGAAGAAGCCGCGGAACTCGTCCTGGTTCGCCCCGCTGTAGAGCGCGATGGCGATCCACATCATGTTCATCATGGCGAAACCGGCGAAGAACAGGCGGAACAGCATGGCGCGGTTGGTCTTCTTGATCGCCCCTTCCGCGCTCTCGGGATCGTAGGGCACGGCCGAATAGCCGATGCGCGCGAGTGCGCGAATCAGGTCGGACAGTTTGCTTTTACCGTTGTCCCAGCGCAGATGCAGGCGTTTGCCGGCCAGATTGACTTCGGCGGAGAGGACACCCGGGGCGCGCTGCAGGCCGCGCTCGATCAGCCAGACACATGCCGCGCAATGGATGCCCTCGACCAGCAGATGGATGTCGCGCACCTCTCCCGAGCAGGTGGTGAATTCCTGCTGCACCTCGTCGAAGTCGTAGATCTCGATGTCTTTGGGCGGCTCCGGCGGCGGGCCCAGCAGCACACCTTCAGGCGTGCGCTGGTAATAGCCCTGCAAGCCAGCCTCGTAGATCGCACTGCAAACCGACTGGCATCCGAAGCAGCAGAAATCACGCTCCGCCGCATCGAGGCGGGCGTGGAAATCGGCTTCGGGCGGAATGGGCAGGCCGCAGTGGAAGCAGCCGCCTGCGGCGGAATGGCTATGCTGCGACATGCTGACTGACTGTCAATTACGATGCAGCGGCAACCATGAACTTGTCGGTTTCGACACCGAACCGTTCATCACCGCGCTGCACGCGGATATGCAACTCCCAATATCCCTTGAGCGGGAAATTGATGTAACCCTGGTAACGGCCGGCCGCCACTTCCTTGAAGGAAGTGGTGAAGTCCTTGCTGGAATCGGAAGCGCGATAGGCTTCCACTTCCAGTGTGCCACTCACCGGTTTGCCATCGCGATCTGTGATGCTGATCTCATAGACCACCGGCGTTCCCATGACGATGGATTTCGGCTTCTTGATCTCCGTCTGCCATGCCAGCGCCTGTTTTGTCCTGAGCTCGCTCAGCAACAGGTCGTTCGACTTGCGATCCTTGGTCTTGTAGTCGCGCTCGACCAGCTCCGATTTGCCGTCCTTCATGGTGAACCAGATGAAAGTGGCGTTCACGGCCAGTACCACGGTGATCAGCGCCATCATGCCGAGCACCCAGGGATTGCGCAGTCCGGACTTGTTGCTTTGCGAGATCATGTTTCTCTCCTCTTACGGCTTCGGGCCGTTGAAGTTGCTGGTGTATTCGGCGAATACGGTCGGATCTTCCACGCCTTCCACCCGGAAGTGGATCGGCGTGATCTCCTGCTTGAGACTCTTGCCGGGCACTTTCACGAATACCGTGAAGGATGTGCCGCGGCCATGGTGTGTCAGCGGGGCATTCTCGGCACCGATGAGCACCTGCCCTTCGATTCCGCTCTCCGCCGTGACCTTCACATGGATATCCTTATCGGTCTTGTTGAGCACCTTGAACGCGTATTTGTTCTGGATCGAACCGTCGCTCATCTGCACGAACAGCGGCTGCCGCTCCGGCAATACCTTCAGTGACAACGCGCCCAGATGGGTCAGGCCGTAGATGATGCCGGACATCGCGATGAGGATGATGGTGACATACACCAGCGTACGTGGATGCTGGTACAACTTGTGTACCGGCTTGCCCGACATCTCGTCCAATGAGGCGTAACGGATCAGCCCGTGCGGCTTGCCGACCTTGTCCATGATGGCGTCACACGCATCGATGCACAGGCCGCAGGTGATACAACCCAGTTGTTGGCCGTGGCGTATATCCACGCCGGTCGGACAGACCTGCACACACTGGAAGCAGTCGATACAGTCGCCCTGTGGCGGCCCGGCATCGCCGCCTTTGCGCAGTTTGCCGCGCGGTTCGCCGCGATTGACGTCATAGGTCGGCAGGATGGTCTGTGCATCTCCCATCACCCCCTGGATACGGGCATACGGGCACAGCCAGATACAGGCCTGCTCGCGCAGGAAACCGGCAAGAATGTAAGTTCCGAAGAAGAACATGACCAGCACCACCCAACCCACTTTCGGCAGGTTGAGATGAATCAGGTTGTTCCAGTATTCGAAGGCATCAACGAACCAGATGGAGAAGCTGATACCCGTCAGCAGCGCCAGCAACATCCACAGTGCATGCTTGAGCGTCTTCTTCTTGATCTTGTCCAGACTCATCGGCGCATCGTCCAATTTGCGGCGGGCGGCCGGATTGCCCTCGATCTTGTCCTCCAGCCAGGTATACCAGTCGGTCCACGCGGTCTGGAAGCAGAAATAGCCGCACCACACGCGCGATGCCACGGAAGTCACCGCGAACAGCGTCATCGCCGCGATCAGCAGCACCAGCGACAGCATCCAGATGTCCTGCGGCAGAACCATGATGTCGAAGAAGTGGAACTGGCGGTTCTGGATATCGAACAGGATGGCCTGTTTGTCGTTCCAGCGCAGATAGGGCACTAGGAAGAAGGGGAGCCAGAGGGCCAGTTGCGTATAGTTCTTTATGGTGCGGAACAGACCTGGCATGCGCTTGGCATGGATGGTCTTCTCGCCGCGATTCACCTGCCATGCTTCGAACTCGTGGTAGATGGTCGTGACTGTTCCCATCTCCTTGTTTTCATTTGCGTCACTCACACTCATTCTCCTTAATTTTTTTGGTCCAGATTTTCAGACTTCGCCCAAGATACTTCCCAATCGGCTCGATAACCCCACAAGCGGATGCGCAAATACCTTGTCCCATATGAAAAAGGGAGGAGAGTATAACTCTCCTCCCTTTCACACAGACCAAATACTTACTTACCTTCTTTGTCCTTATCCTTGTACGCTCTACGGAACGCCATGAATATCAGCCATACAGCGGTAAGTGCGGATCCAGCTACGCTAATGATCACACTCCAGAAAACCATATCGTGATTCATCTCATTTACTCCTTATGGTAAAGGTCTGCACGGCATGAGCCGTGCAGACTGAGACTTACTTGCCGAACTTGTAAACGTACACGGCCAGCTTCTTCATCTCGGCATCGCTCAGCTTACCGGCGGCCTGGAAGGACGGCATGATGGCAACGCGCGCACCAGGACCGGCATTGACGCCGTTCTCGATGGTGTACTTGATGCCCTCGATCGAGCCGTCAAAACGCCAGATACCGTCGGTCAGGTTGGCAGAACCCATGGCTTGCATGCCCTTGCCATCCTCACCGTGGCAGGCTGTGCAGCCCTTCTCGGCGAACAATGGAGTGGAGGTCGGCTTGCCGGCAGCAACTGCATTGGCCAGCGTGTCGATCTCGGCAGCAGACAGAATCTCCTTGTGCGCAACCATCACAGCCTGACGGCCGCCAACGATGGATGTATGGATATCTTCGATCTTGCCGCCATACAACCAGTCGTCGTCGTTCAGCTTCGGAGCGATCAGACCTTGCTTATCGCCTGCGCCAACGCCGTTGGTGCCGTGGCAGGCTGCGCAGTTGTCACCGAACAGCACCTTGCCGGAACGGGTCACGTACTCGGTCAATTCGCTGTCAGCGAGAATCGCTGCGGGCGTCATGTCCTTAAGCTTGGCCTCGTACTTGCCGCGCACTTCGTCGACCACGCTCTTGTCGGCCTCCATCTCGGAGATGGCTGTCCAGCCGCCGATACCCTTGAAGAAGCTGTTCGCATTCGAAACTGGAATGGACGGGTAGTACAGGAAGTACACCACACACCAGATCGCACTGGCGGTCAGTCCCAGCATCCACCACTTGGGCGGTTGATTGGCGAAGTCAGCCAAATCGCCGTCCCAGACGTGCCCTGTTGTAGGCACATCACCTGCATTGTGTTTATCACTCATCTTTTTTCTCCCACATTTATATGGTCTTCGTCATCCAGCGCCATGGAGCGCTGGGACTCGAACGTGGCCTTGTTAGCCGGACGGAATACCATGAAATAGACCGCCACCATGCCGACCGCAGAGACCAGGACGAAAAACACGCCCAGCCAGTCGTTCGTGGTCATGGTCGCTACATCCATGCCAAGGTACCCCATCAGCTTAGTCACGGTAGTTCACGCCCTCTTCGAACTTGATGTGGTTACCCATGCTTTGCAGGTAAGCAATCAAGGCCTCCATCTCGGTCTTGCCTTCCAACTGCGCAGCTGCGCCGTCGATGTAGGCATCCGTGTAGATGGTCTTCGGAATCGGGTTGAACGGCATGATGGTCAGGACCTTCATCGTTTGCACGGTCTCTTCCACATTTACCTTACCGTTTGCCAGCCAGAAGTAGTTCGGCATGACGGACTCTGGCACCACTTGACGCGGATAGCTCAGATGGCGGATATGCCATTCATCCGAGTACTTGCCGCCGACACGGGCCAGATCAGGACCGGTACGCTTGGAGCCCCACTGATAAGTGTGGTCATACATGGACTCTTCTGCGATCGAGTAGTGGCCATAACGGTCCTTTTCGTCACGGAACGGACGAATCATCTGCGAGTGGCACAGGTAGCAGCCTTCGCGGATGTAGACGTTGCGACCAGCCAGCTCCAAGGGCTTGTACGGACGCACGCCGTCACCGGCTTGCCATTCGTCCAGCGTCTTGTGGGCAGATGTCGCCGGGTTCCAGATGATCTTGTCCATCGAGATCACTGTACCGTCGGGCATCTTATGCTGCGTATTGTTACAGGTCGCATCGTCACCAGCCAACGCGCTAGAACACATAGCGGTATTCGGAAGGTAGAACAACGGAACGATTTCCACGATACCGCCGATCGCAACAGCGATCGCGGTCACCACAAACATCAGGACCGTGCTGCGCTCGATCTTGTCCTGAAATTTGGTCGAATAGATTTTGTCGTGATCAGACATGTCTCACTCCTTAAGCTTTAGCGGGAACGGAACCGGCAGAGCGCGTAGCGCCCGCACGACTCACGGTCATCACGATGTTGTAGAGAGCAATCAGCGTACCGACGTGGAAGATCAGGCCGCCGATCGCACGCATCGCGTAATACGGATGCATCGCGGAAACCGATTCAACGAAGGTATAGGTCAGCGTGCCGTACTCGTCATAATCACGCCACATCAGCCCCTGCATGATGCCGGAGACCCACATCGCCACGACGTACACCACGGTACCGATTGTCGCCAACCAGAAGTGGACGTTCACCAGGCTCTCGGAGTACATCTTTTCCACGCCCCACAGTTTCTTGACCATGTGGTACATCGCGCCGTAGGCAACCATCGCCATCCAGCCCAGAGCGCCGGAGTGCACGTGACCAACGGTCCAGTCAGTGTAGTGAGACAGCGCATTGACGGACTTGATGGACATCACCGGGCCTTCGAAGGTGGACATCGCGTAGAACGCCAGAGCCACAACCAGGAAGCGCAGGATGTAGTCGGTACGCAGCTTGTCCCATGCGCCGGACAGAGTCATCATACCGTTCATCGCACCGCCCCAGGACGGGATGATCATCGCCAGGGAAACGGCAGCACCGAGGGAGCCGGTCCAGTCAGGCAATGCAGTGTATTGCAGGTGGTGCGCGCCCAGCCAAACGTAGCCGAACGTCAGCGCCCAGAAGTGCAACACGGACAGACGATAGGAGAACACGGGACGCTGAGCCTGCTTGGGCACGAAGTAGTACATGATGCCGAGGAAACCGCCTGTCAGGTAGAAGCCCACCGCGTTGTGACCCCACCACCATTGCACCATGGCGTCTTGAACGCCGGTGAACACGGAGAAGGAGTTGGTCAGGCTGACCGGGATCGCCATGCTGTTGACCACGTGCAGGTAAGTGATCATCACGATCATGCCCATGGTGAACCAGTTGGAAACGTAGATATGCGAAGTCTTGCGGATCGCCACGGTCATGATGTGGTTCAGACCGAAGGACAGCCACACCACCGCGATCAGGATGTCGACCGGCCATTCCAGCTCGGCGTACTCCTTGCCGGTAGTCAGACCCAGCGGCAAAGTGACGACTGCCAGAACGATGATCAGGTTCCAGCCCCAGAAGGTGAACCAGGCCAGACCATTGCTCCACAGCTTGGTCGCGCCTGTGCGCTGCACCATGTAGAAGCCGGTTGCCATCAATGCACAGCCGCCAAACGCGAAGATCACTGCGTTGGTGTGCAACGGACGCAGACGCCCGAACGTGATGTATTCAAGGTCAAAGTTCAAAAACGGCCAAGCCAATTCCGATGCGATATACACACCGATCAGCGTACCTACCACTGCATAGATGGCAGCCGCGATGGTGAACCATCGAACGACTTCCATATCGTACTTTACTGGTGTCGCTTGCGTAGCTTCCACAGTAGTCTCCTCCTCGAGCAAGTTAACAATTATGCGCCGGACACACATGATATTTATCGAATGTGCCCAACGCGCCCTTCCCTTACAGCTTTCTTACAGTCTTCAAACGCGGCAAATTGTCGCAGGGGTTCCGCGACAAGTAAAGGCAAACTTGGTTCCGAAACCCTGCATACCCAAGCTTTTATCTCGGGTTAATCATTCCCCAGAGGCCGCGATTCTGGCTAATAACCATAAATACTAAGAGTGATATGCCTCAACTCTTACACATACAAATTTGCATCGGTTTCGGCATCGAATTTAGCTGCTGTCACAGAACGGGAAATTGCAGTCAAATGACATCGCTTGGAAGAATATCTGTCTGATACCCTGCTTCATCCCCATGCTTTTATGCATGAAAATTCCGACTAGCACGCCCAACAGCGCTCCGTTCTATCCTGCCCTCCTCATCCGGTTTGGCATACTGGCCTGGCTGGCAGAACTAAGGCACTCCCCTCAGCCAAACCACTTCATCCTCACTTGCGCCACCCTGCCAGCACTGCCATGATGGCAGCATTTGTCACTCCGGCCGATATTCCTCATGAAATCACATCTACTTCCCGAACTGGTTTCTTTCATCGACACGCTTCCGGAGCCCCATATCCTGTGCGACCGCCAATATCGGGTGCTGGCGGCGAACACGGCTTACAGGCGCAGCTTCGGGGAGAATCAGATATTCACCGGTCGCACCTGTTTCGATATCTCACATCACTTCAAGGTACCCTGTGATCAGGCAGGCGAGACCTGCCCGGTCAAACAGAGTCTGCGATCCGGGCAACGAGAGCGCGTGTTGCACCTGCACCAGACGCCGCAAGGCGAAGCCTACGTCAACATAGAGCTATCCCCGATACGCGATGGCAAAGGTGACATCGCCTACTTCATCGAGAAGATGGAGCCCGTTGCCGTCGCGCGCGGCCTGTCATATGCCCAGGGGCTTGTCGGGCGCGCACCCGCTTTCCAGCACATGCTGGAGATGGTGGCACGGGTGGCCCCATCGGAAGCCACTGTATTGTTGCTGGGAGAATCGGGCACCGGCAAGGAACTCGTGGCGAAGGCGATACATGACGCCAGCCGGCGGGCGGAGAAGCCGTTCGTGGCGCTGGACTGTTCCGGCCTCACCGAGACGTTGTTCGAAAGCGAACTGTTCGGCCACGAGCGCGGCGCTTTCACCGGCGCCACCGCCAGAAGCGTCGGCCTGGTCGAAGCCGCCAGAGGCGGGACCTTGTTCCTTGATGAGGTGGGCGACATCCCGTTGTCCATGCAGGTCAAGCTTCTGCGCCTGCTGGAGACCGGAACCTACCGGCGCGTCGGTTCGGCCGAACCGCACAAGGCCGATATCAGACTGGTCTCGGCGACGCACAGGGACCTGCGCAAGATGGTGACAGATGGCAGCTTCCGGCAGGATCTCTACTTCCGCCTCAACACCTTCCCCGTCGAACTTCCACCCCTGCGAGAAAGGCCGACCGACATTCCGTTGCTGACAAAATCCCTGCTCTCCCGTGTCGCGGCAGACCGGAACCTAGTCATTTCCGCCGATGCGCTCAAATTGCTCGGGCACTACGACTATCCCGGCAATGTGCGCGAACTGCGCAACATCATCGAGCGCGCCAGCCTGCTTTGCGACGGCGAAGCGATCCAGCCCATGCACTTGCCCGAGGAAGTCCGCAGCGGACGCATCTGGCGCGAAACCCCGATCGGCCTGTCTCCCAACCTGAGAGAACTGGAACACCAGACCCTGGATATCCGGCTCGCGCAACATCGTGGTAGCCGCAAGATGCTGGCAGCGGAACTCGGCATCAGCGAGAGAACGCTATACCGCAGATTGAAGCAGCGCGGGGAATAGCCCTGCCTGCCAACATGTCGATTTATCTGCCACTCTGGCAGATAAATCCGATTTTTCAGCCCCGCTTGCGCTGCGGCATTTCGCCACAGTCACTCCGTTAAACAGCAACGTAGATAAGCCGTTACAACTTTATCGCGCCGCATGGCATGCGCCTTGCAATGGAGAGTGCAAGGAAGCGGCCAAATCGTTGCCGCCGGAATGGTCAGTGTGACTCCTCTCGCTAACGATACCTGCCCGCAGCTTCGAAATCCCCGCTTCCGCCCATCACCAACTTTGGAGGATCCATGCGCATCGCCGTCACCAGTCAAAATTACCGCACCGTCACCGGCCATGCCGGACGCGCGCGCCGTTTCATCGTGTTCGATGCCGGAGGACAGGAACCACCGCGCGAGATCGAGCGGCTCGATCTGGATGCCAATATGGCCATCCACGGCTTCGACCACACTGCCGGCCACCCTCTGGACAGCATGAACGTACTGATCACGGGCGGAGCCGGCGAAGGCTTTGTCCGCCATCTCGCCGCGCGCGGCGTGCAGGTGGTGGCAACCGACGAGAGCGAACCCGTCCTTGCCGTAAAGGCATTCCTTGCCGGACGTGTGAAATCGGCAAGTGAAAGTTGTAACCACGACCATAGTGATCTTGAAGGCGACGCCCACTCACACGATGCGCAGGGACAAAAATGCGACTGCCATGGCTGAAACGCGGCCCCGCCGCTAGCCGCAAGATGCTGGGGCGCGAGATCGCGCTCACACTGGCGATCAAACTGCTGCTGCTCTACGGCATCTGGCATGTCTTCTTCAGCCATCCCGCGCTGCACAGCATGATCGAAGGCATGGATCCAGACCAGGTCGCCGCCAGACTGGTCACGACAACTGACGCCGCCAAATAAATACCTAACCTCACCAGGAGAACATCTGATGATCACCGAACAAATCGTGGACCTGTCACGGCTGCAATTCGCCGCCACGGCCTTCTATCACTTCCTGTTCGTGCCCCTGACGCTGGGCCTTTCATTCCTGCTGGCCATCATGGAGACGGTCTACGTCATGACCGGCAAGGAGATCTATCGCGACATGACCAAGTTCTGGGGCAAGTTGTTCGGCATCAACTTCGCCCTCGGTGTCACCACCGGCATCACCATGGAATTCCAGTTCGGCACCAACTGGGCCTACTACTCGCACTACGTCGGCGACGTGTTCGGCGCGCCGCTGGCGATCGAGGGCCTGATGGCCTTCTTCCTCGAATCCACCTTCATCGGCCTGTTCTTCTTCGGCTGGGACAAGCTCTCAAAGCGCCGCCATCTGCTGATCACCTACCTCACCGCCATCGGCTCTAACCTGTCGGCCGTGTGGATCCTCATCGCCAACGGCTGGATGCAGAATCCGGTCGGTTCCGAATTCAGCTGGGTGACCATGCGCATGGAAATGACCTCGTTCTGGGACCTGGTGTTCAACCCGGCTGCACAAGCCAAGTTCGTACACACCGTCTCCGCCGGTTATGTCACCGGCTCCATGTTCGTGCTCGGCATCAGTTCCTGGTACCTGCTCAAGGGCCGCGACATCGAATTCGCCAAGCGCTCCTTCCGCATCGCCGCCGCCTTCGGCTTCGCCTCCGCGCTGTCGGTGATCGTGCTGGGTGACGAATCCGGCTATGCGGTGACCGAACACCAGCAGACCAAACTCGCCGCCATGGAAGGCATGTGGAAGACCGAGGAAGCCCCGGCACCGTTCACCCTGTTCGCCATCCCCGACGACGAGAAGCGCGAGAACACGGCCGAGATCAAGATTCCCTACGCGCTGGGTCTCATCGCCACGCGCACGGCGACCAAGGTGCTGCCGGGCATAGAAGAACTTGAGGCGCAGGCTGCCGAGCGCATCGCCAGCGGCATCATCGCGGTCAAGGCGCTCGAACAACTGCGCGCCAGGACGGCCGACGATGCGGTCAAGGCCGAGTTCGAGGCGCACAAGGCCGACCTCGGCTACGGCCTGCTGCTGAAGAAATACACAAGCGACGTGTCGCTGGCGACACCGGAGATGATTGCGCAAGCAGCGCGCAGCACCATCCCCAAAGTCGCCCCCATGTTCTGGACCTTCCGCCTCATGGTGCTGCTGGGCTTCTCCTTCGCACTACTGTTCGCACTCTCGTTCTGGTACTCGGCCAAGAACACCTTCCACGAGAAACGCTGGCTGCTGCGCTGGGCCTTGTGGTCCATCCCGCTACCGTGGATCGCCTCGGAGATGGGCTGGTTCGTGGCGGAATATGGCCGCCAGCCGTGGACCATCTTCGGCATTCTGCCCACGCACTTGTCCACCTCGACACTGACGGCCAACAGCCTGTACGGCTCGATTGCGGGTTTCCTGTTCTTCTATACCGGCCTGCTGATCGTGGAGATGTACCTGATGTTCAAGTACGCGCGCTTGGGACCCGCCAGCTTGGGAACCGGTCGATATACCGGTGAAACCGCGCCTGCCCTGAAACCTGCACATTGAGGAAAAATCATGCTCGATTATGAAACCCTGAAAATCATCTGGTGGCTGCTGGTCGGTGTCCTGCTGCTGGGCTTTGCCGTCATGGACGGACACGATATGGGCGTCGGCACACTGCTGCCCTTCGTCGGCAAGAACGACGTGGAACGCCGCGTGGTCATCAACACCGTCGGGCCGCACTGGGACGGCAATCAGGTCTGGTTCATCACTGCAGGCGGCGCTATCTTCGCCGCCTGGCCGCTGGTGTATGCGACGGCCTTCTCCGGTTTTTACTGGGCCATGCTGGCGGTGTTGTGGGCGCTGTTCTTCCGTCCGGTCGGTTTCGACTACCGCTCCAAGGTGGCCGATCCGCGCTGGCGCAGCGCGTGGGACTGGGGCCTGTTCGTCGGCGGCAGCGTGCCCGCGCTGATCTTCGGCGTGGCCTTCGGCAACCTGCTGCTGGGCGTGCCGTTCCACTTCGAGGACAACCTGATGCCGGTGTACACCGGCACTTTCTGGGCCTTGCTCAATCCGTTCGCACTGCTGTCCGGTGTGGTGAGTCTGTCCATGCTCACCTTCCACGGCGCCAACTATCTGGCGATTCGCACCGAGGGTGACGTGCAGGCGCGCGCCCGCATTGCCGCACTGATCTTCGGTACCGTGATGCTGGTCGCCTTCGCCGGTGCCGGAGTGTGGGTGTCCTCGGATATGCCGGGTTATGTCATCACCTCGGTGGTCGATACTGGCGCCTTGCCAGATCCGTTGGACAAGACCGTCGAGATCCGGGCCGGTGCATGGCTGGGCAACTTCGCCAGCCATCCGGCACTGTGGGCCGTGCCGGGTGCGGCCTTCGCGGGCGGCCTGCTGGCTTTGCTATTTGCCTGGGTGAAGAAGCCGGTGCTGGCCTTCGTCGGCAGCGCTGTGGCCGAACTGGGTGTCATCGGCACTGCGGGGGTCGCCATGTTCCCGTTCATCATGCCATCGTCCAGCGATCCACGTTCCAGTCTGACCGTATGGGACAGCGTGTCCAGCCACTTCACGCTGGAGGTGATGTTCTGGGCGGCGCTGATCTTCACACCCATCGTCATCGCTTACACGGGTTGGGCCTACAGGATGATGGCGGGCAAGATCACCATCGCCCATATCGAGGCCAACGACCATTCCGCTTATTGATACCGGACACTTTAAGGAGATTCACATGTGGTATTTCACTTGGATGCTGGGCCTCGCCATGGCCATCCTGCTCGCCGTCGTCAATGCCATCTGGCATGAGTACCATGAATGACGGGCAAGGGTAGCTAGCCGAAACGGGGGGAGTGCGCTTGCGCGCTCCCCGTCTTGTATGGGTGACCCGTCATGTCGTGATCACGGTGCGATGATGTGTGTCACCTTTCCCGGATATTAAAGAGAAAGGCGGGTGACCTTTGTCACAGACATGCAGCCGCTTTGCGCCTATCTTGTGCGCTGTTACCAACCTTCCCCTTCCACAGACCGAACACAGGAGCTATCCCATGTCCCATGAATCACCCCGCATCGCCATTCTGGGCGCAGGTTTTGCCGCGCTGACCGCGGCGCGCGAATTGCGCAAGCGCTCACCCAAAGCCCTCATCTCGCTGCTCTCGCCGAGCACCGATTTCGTCTATCTGCCCAGCCTGATCTGGGTGCCGCCCGGCATCCGCAAAGGGGCGGACCTGATCATCCCGCTGGCGCACTTCCTGAAGAAACATCGTATCGAACATGTGCGCTGCAGCGTGACCGGTCTCAAGAACGGCGGCCGCACCGTGCTGACCGACAGCGGCGAAATCGAGAATGACGCCCTCGTCATCGCCACCGGTGGACGTTTCCTCAAAGGCATGCCGGGTATCGAACATGCGCTGACGCTGTGCGAGGGCGTGCCCGCCGCGGAAGCCATCGGCAAGCGCCTGCGCGAGATGGATGGCGGCAGTATCGCCTTCGGTTTCGGCACCAACCCGAAAGAACCCTCTGCGATGCGCGGCGGCCCGATGTTCGAACTTCTGTTTGGTGTGGACACCTGGCTGCGCCAGCAGGGCAAGCGCGAACGCTTCAAACTGACCTTCTTCAATGCCGCCGCCGAGCCGGGCAAACGCCTGGGCGACAAGGCGGTGAAAGGCCTGCTCTCCGAAATGAAGCGGCGCGGTGTGGACACCCAGCTTGGGCACAAGATCAAATCGTTCTCGGCGACCGGCGTGAGCACGGAAGCAGCCAACATCCCGGCCGACCTCATCCTGTTCATGCCCGGCCTCACCGGACCGGCCTGGGCTGAGAACAGCGGCATCGCGCCGTCCGAAGGCGGCTTCTTCCCGGCCGACGAGTTCTGCGCGGTCAAGGGCACGGAGCGCGTGTTCGTGGCCGGTGACGCGGGCAGTTATCCGGGACCGGACTGGTTGCCGAAGCAGGCGCACATGGCCGATCTGCAGGCGGTCGCGGTCGCTGAGAACCTGCTGCTGGCGCTCGACGGCAAGGCGCCGACCGCGCGACCGCGCACCGAGCTGATCTGCATCGTCGACAGCGTCGATGCCGGGATACTCGTCTATCGCGATCTCAAGCGTAACTGGGTACTGCCGTCCTCGCGCCTGTTCCACTGGGCGAAACGCTATTTCGAAGGACACTACCTGCGTGAATTCCGCTAGCACAGAAGGAATGGCGTGAGCGCTTACCTGTTGACGGCATGGCTGTCGGGTTTGTTGTTGATCGGTGCGCTGGCCGTGTGGCTGCTCAATCGCCAGATCCGTGCCAGTCTGGCCGCGCCGCGCGTGCGCGAAAGCGGCGTACCCGACGGCCTGCCCTGGCGCGAAGTGTGCATCCCAACCTTGCGCGGCAAGGAGTTGTTCGGCTGGTTCATTCCAGCGGGCAGACGCGCCCCGGCTCTGGCCATCCTGCACGGCTGGGGCGGTAATGCCGAGATGATGCTGCCGCTGGCGAAACGACTGCATGCAGCAGGATATGCCCTGCTGTTCTTCGATGCACGCTGCCATGGCCGCAGCGACGGCGATACCTTCGCCTCCCTGCCGCGTTTTGCCGAAGATCTCGAACACGCGGTCGCGTGGTTGCTGCTACAGGGCGAGGTGGATGAAAGACGCGTCGGTGTCATCGGCCATTCGGTGGGGGCGGGCGCCGCGTTGTTGCTGGCGTCGCGGCGGCAGGACATCGCCGCGGTCGTCAGCCTGGCCGCGTTCGCCCACCCGGCGGGCATGATGCGGCGCTGGCTGCGATTCAAGCACATCCCGTTCTGGCCGCTGGGCGCCTATATCCTGTTCTACGTGCAGCGCGTCATCGGCCACCGCTTCGACGACATCGCGCCCGTCCGCACCATCAGCGGCATCGACTGCCCCGTGCTCCTGGCGCACGGCACCGAGGATGAGACCGTGCCGGTGAGCGAGGCGCGGGAGATCTATGCCAACCGCAAGGACGGGCGGGTACGCCTGCTGCCGATGCAGGGCAGCCACGACGAATACACCGAACTGGATCGACACATCGGCACGATGATCGGGTTCCTGGATAACGCCATGCTCAGGTCGCGCAAGGAATGAGAAGTCCTGCAGTCAGGCGGGGAATCCAATGTCTTTGACAGGAAATGACAAAACGGCAGGAAGGATGGAGCGGGTGAACGGGATCGAACCGTCGTATGCAGCTTGGGAAGCTGCCGTTCTACCATTGAACTACACCCGCGTGTAGAATGCGGCGCGAATTCTAACACGGGCAAACACTGTGATCAGCGTCAACATCAACGGCGAGACACGCCAGCTTTCCGGCAGCCTGACCGTCGCCGCCCTCATCGACGAGATGGGGCTGACCGGCAAGCGAGTCGCGCTCGAACGCAACGGCGAGATCGTGCCGCGCAGCACATTTCCAACCCAGCGCTTGTCCGATGGCGACAAGCTCGAGATCGTCGTCGCCGTCGGCGGCGGCTGATAAACACCAGGTACACATGATATGAACGACAAACTAGTCATCGCAGGCAAGAGCTATTCATCCCGTTTGCTGGTCGGCACCGGCAAGTACAAGGACTTCACCGAGACGCGCGCGGCGCTGGATGCCAGCGGCGCGGAGATCGTCACGGTGGCGATCCGCCGCACCAATCTCGGCCAGAACGCGAACGAGCCCAACCTGCTCGACTCCGTGCCGATGTCGAAATTCACCTACCTGCCGAATACGGCGGGCTGCTATACCGCCGACGATGCGGTGCGCACGCTGCGCCTCGCGCGCGAACTGCTGGACGGTCACTCGCTGGTAAAACTGGAAGTACTGGGCGACCCGCAATCGCTGTATCCCAATGTCATCGAGACCATCGCCGCCGCGAAGATACTGGTGGCGGAAGGCTTCCAGGTGATGGTGTACACCTCGGACGACCCCATCGTCGCCAAGCAACTGGAAGACATCGGCTGCGTCGCCATCATGCCGCTGGCCTCGCTGATCGGTTCCGGCATGGGCATCCTCAATCCGTGGAACCTGCAACTCGTCATGGAGCGCGTGAAGGTGCCGGTGATCGTGGATGCGGGCGTGGGCACGGCTTCGGATGCCGCCATTGCGATGGAACTGGGTTGCCACGGCGTACTCATGAACACCGCCATCGCGGGCGCAAAAGACCCGGTACTCATGGCCTCGGCCATGAAGAAGGGTGTCGAAGCCGGACGCGAGGCGTTCCTCGCCGGACGCATGCCGAAGAAACTGTACAGCGCCAGCCCCAGCTCGCCGACCGCAGGCATCATCTCTTCGACACGCAGCTGATGAGCGAAACAGAAGACCTCAGCAAGCGGCATATCCGCAGCTTCGTGCTGCGCGCAGGTCGCGTCTCCGTTGCGCAGCAGCGTGCCATCGACACTTGGCTGCCGCGTTACGGCATCCCGTACATCACACGCCAGCTCGATCTCGACCAGGCATTTGGACGCAAGGCACCCAAGATATTCGAGATCGGCTTCGGCATGGGCGACAGTACGGCGACCATCGCCGCGGCGCATCCCGAGATCGACTACCTCGCGCTGGAAGTGCACACGCCGGGCGTGGGCAACCTGCTCAAGCTGATTGACTCGGAGCATCTGAACAACATCCGCATCATGCAGCACGATGCCGTGGAAGTGCTGCGCGACATGATTCCCGACGGCACACTGGACGGCGTGCACATTTTCTTCCCCGATCCCTGGCACAAGGCACGCCATAACAAGCGTCGCCTGATCCAGTCGCCGTTCATCGCGAAGCTGGTGCAGAAACTCAAACCCGGAGGTTACATCCACGTCGCCACCGACTGGCAGGACTATGCCGAGCAGGTACTACGCGTACTGAGTGAAGAACCGCTGCTGGAGAACACAGCTGCAGATTACGCGCCCCGCCCCGACTACCGTCCGCTCACCAAATTCGAACAGCGCGGACTACGCCTCGGGCATGGCGTTTGGGATCTGGTCTTCCGCCGCAAGAAAGATCTGTAGCAGATCGTTGAGGAAGCGCTGGCCCATCTCGGTCGGCGCGATGCGTTGTCCTTCGCGCTGCAACAGTCCGCGCTTCTCTGCCTCTTCCAGCTCGCGCCGTATCACCAGCAAGGGCAGGCTGGTGCGTTCCTGAAACAATGCTTCGTCGAAACCACCGTTCAGCCGCAAGGCATTCATCATGAACTCGAAAGCGAGATCGTCCTTGCCCAGCAATTGCTCGTCCTGCACGACACTCTCCATGTAGGCCTGCGGTTGCTTGGGGCGCGCCTGCCGCACCACCTTGTCGTGGAAACTCAGCTTGCTGTGTGCACCCGCACCGATGCCGAGGTAATCGCCGAACTGCCAGTAATTGAGATTGTGGCGCGACCTTTTCTTTGGCTGCGCAAAGGCGGAAGTCTCGTAATGCTCGTAACCATGGGCGGCCAGCAACTCCTCGATGTGCTGCTGCATCTCGCTGCTCGCGTCGTCGTCGGGCACTTCCGGCGGCTGATGAGCGAATAGCGTGTTCGGCTCCAGCGTCAGGTGGTAGCAGGAGAGGTGTTGCGGTTTGAATTGCAGTGCGGTCTGCACATCCTGTAACGCTTCATCCAGAGTCTGTGATGGCAGCGCATACATCAGGTCAAGATTGATGTTGTCGAAGTGCTGCTGCGCGATGGCAATGGCCCGTTTAGCTTCATCGGCTGAATGGATGCGCCCCAAGGCCTGCAGGTGCGCGTCGTTAAAACTCTGAATACCCAGCGACAGCCGGTTCACCCCGGCCTCCCTGAACATCGCAAACTTGTCCGCCTCCACCGTGCCGGGATTCACCTCCAGCGTGATTTCGGCATTCAGATCGAGAGGCAACAGCATGCGCACCTGACGCAGTATCTCCGCCACGCTCTCGCCGCTCAACAGACTGGGTGTGCCGCCACCGAAAAATACCGTGTACACCTTGCGCCCCCAGATTTGCGGCAGCGCCAGTTCCAGATCGCGCACCAGTGCCGCGACATATTCTTTTTCGGGAATACCACCTCGCGCCTCATGCGAGTTGAAATCGCAATACGGGCATTTGCGCACGCACCAGGGAATGTGGATGTAGAGGGAGAGCGGCGGCAACGCCTGGAAATTCACTACCTGAGATTTGGTGCCGACGGGATGTAGCGGGTGGGTAGCCATGCAAGCTACCTCAATTGTTCAGCTTCAGTTTTTCCAGCAGCACCTTCATTGCCTTGCCCCTGTGACTGATCGCGTGTTTTTCGTCATGGGTCAGTTCGGAGCTCATCTTGTCCAAGTCGGGCAACCAGAACATCGGGTCATAGCCGAAGCCGCCGTCGCCGCGCTCTTCATGCGCGATCTCGCCCCACCACTCGCCTTCCGCGATGATGGGCTGCGGGTCGTCGGCATGGCGCACCAGCACCAGCACACAATAATAGTGTGCGCGGCGGTCGGTGACACCCTGCATATCCTGCAGCAGTTTGTCGTTGTTGCGCTGATCGGATTTTGGATTATCTCCGGCGTAGCGTGCCGAGATCACACCCGGCGCACCACCCAACGCTCCGACACAGATGCCGGAATCGTCCGCCAGCGCGGGCAGGCCACTCTCACGGCTGACGTGGCGCGCCTTGGCCAGTGCGTTCTCGACGAAGGTGCAGTGTGGTTCCTCGGCTTCGGAGATGCCCAACTGCGACTGGGTCAGCACCTCGATGCCTAGCGGTGCCAGCATCCTCTCGAACTCGCGCAGCTTGCCCGGGTTGTTGGAGGCGATGACCAGCTTGTTCATTGCGCCAGCGCCTTGCGTTGCATCTCGGTCAATTGCGTGATGCCGCTCTTGGCCAGTTCCAGCAGCGTATCCATCTCTTCGCGCGAGAACGGGTGGCCCTCGGCCGTGCCCTGTACTTCGACGAAGTGCCCGCTGCCCAGCATCACCACGTTCATGTCGGTATCACAGTCGGAGTCTTCGGGATAATCGAGGTCGAGAACGGGCGTGCCCTGGTAGATGCCGACCGAGATGGCGGCGACGGAGTCCTTGAGCGGATTTTCCTTGACCAGACCTTTTTGCATGAGCGTGGATACCGCATCGTGCAGCGCAACGTAGGCGCCGGTGATGCTGGCGGTACGCGTGCCGCCGTCGGCCTGGATCACGTCGCAATCCAGCGTAACGGTGCGTTCGCCCAGTTTGCCGAGGTCGACCACGGCTCGCAGGCTGCGGCCGATCAATCTCTGTATCTCCTGCGTGCGGCCGGACTGCTTGCCCTTGGCCGCCTCGCGGCCCATGCGTTCGCCGGTGGAGCGCGGCAGCATGCCGTATTCCGCCGTCACCCAGCCTTCGCCGCTGCCTTTCTTGTGCGGCGGCACGCGCTCTTCCACGCTGGCAGTGCAGATGACCTTGGTATCGCCGCACTCGATGAGCACAGCACCTTCGGCATGTTTGGTGTAATGGCGGGTGATACGGATAGCACGGAGCTGGTCTGGCTTACGCTGACTGGGACGCATGACGGAACCTCGGAGTTGGAATTGAGCAGCGTGGATTATAGCGAACTTGTCAGAAGTCCCTGGGTTCCGGGCGCTCGTCCAGCATGATGCACATCGGCATGTCGGTCGAGTGCTCCTCTTCCCCTTCGCCCAGGCGGGCCACCACCGCGGTGGTGTTGTCTGCGCGTATGGAGTCGCGCAGCACCGCCATTTCGGCCAATTCAACCAGTCTTTCCTGCAGATCGGCAACCGAAGACAGTTTCGCCATCTCCTCGTCTTCCAGTGGACTCCAGAAACCGTCGCTGCACAGCAACAAGGTATCGCCCGATTGCACCGCGGCCGGCGGCGAGACGTCGACGTAGAAGATGTCCTCCACCCCGCCCAGGCAATTGGTGATCTTGTTGCGGTCGGGGTGGGTCTTCATCTCGTCCGCGCCGATGATTCCCCAGTCGGCCCACTGCTGCACCACCGAGTGGTCGTGCGTCACATCCGCCACCTTATTGCCGCGCAGCAGATAGCAGCGCGAATCGCCCGCATGCGCCCACCACATCTGGCCGTCCTGTACCAGCGCGGCGACGCAGGTCGTGCCCGGACTGCCGCCCAGCTCCTCCTGACGCGCATAGTCAAAGATGGCGTCGTGTCCGGCGCGCATGGTCTCGCGCAGAAAGACTTCCGGCTCTTTCACGCGCCCGTCCTTGAGGCGGCCGAAGGCGCGCATGAAGGTCAGTACCGCGATCTGCGCCGCAATCTCGCCGTGCAGATGCCCGCCCATACCGTCGGCCAGCACCAGCAACAGTGCGTCGCTGGTATAGGCATATCCCACGCGATCCTGGTTGTACTTGCGGGCACCGATATGATTGGTTTGGTGGACGGCGAACTTCATCTTATCCCTGATTTATTGCCCCCGTTACTGTCCGGGAAGCGGTTATAAGCCCCAATCGTAATATAATGTGCCGCGTTCAGCCCATGTTTTTTCTACCTTACCGGAGTCAGCAATGATCTACAGCATGACCGGCTTTGCCGCCGTTGCCGCCGAGCTGGAGACCGGTTCGCTCACGCTGGAGCTGCGTTCGGTCAACAGCCGCTATCTCGACCTGCAATTGCGCATGCCCGATGAGTTCCGCTCACACGAACCCGCCCTGCGCGAGGCGATCGCGGCGCAGATGAGCCGCGGCAAGGCGGAATGCCGCATCAACTTCGCCGCGCGGCAGGTCACTCAGGCCACGACACAACCCAACCTCGATCTGCTGCAACGACTGGCACATTGGAGCGCGCTGGTCCGCAAAGAGCTACCCGATGCCCGCGAACTCAGTGTTGCCGAGGTGCTGGGCTGGAAAGGCATGCTGGAAAGTACCGCAGTCAGCGCCGAGACCCTGCAGGCCACGCTGCAAACCTTGCTGCAACAAGCATTGAAAGACTTTGCCGCCTCGCGCCAGCGCGAGGGCGAAAAGCTCAAGACCTTCCTGCTGGAGCGTGTATCGCAGATCGAAGCCTTGCGCACAGCCGTCGCGCCCCGCATTCCCGGGGCCATCGCTGCCTACGAGGCCAAGTTGCGCGTCAAGCTGCACGAAGCGCTGGGCAGCGACGATGACGAGCGTGTACGCCAGGAGATCACGCTTTATGCCAGCAAGATCGATGTGGACGAGGAGCTTTCGCGTCTGCAGACCCACCTGACCGAGATGCAGCGCGTATTGTCCAAGGGCGGCGCGGTGGGCAAGCGTCTGGATTTCCTGATGCAGGAACTGCACCGCGAAGCCAACACGCTCGGCTCGAAAGCCGTGGATGCGGAAGTCTCGCGCACCGCGATGGAGATCAAGATCCTCATCGAGCAGATGCGCGAACAGATACAAAATATTGAGTGACGTTTCAGGACGTTTCACCCGGCTTCATTCGGCTTCAATAAAGTTCGCAATATTATGTTTTTAAACATATTTATTGCATCCCCCGGTTTCACTGAGTATCATCCCTTCCCATAGTTCGCGTGTAGCTACGTGAGTAGCTTTTGACCTGCTTGTGCGTTTTATCTGAAGCGGCCAAATCCCTAGCTACACATTTTTGGACTGTCTCAATCGCTCCGCGACATAAAGGAAATGGAATGGGAAAACTCACTGACATGGAACTCAGAAATCTGGTCAAGGCTGGCACCCCCATTGCCGGCCAATCCGATGGCGGCGGTCTGTATTTCACGCTCTCCAAGAAAGGGACCGCTTCGTGGATATTCCGTTACCGTTACGGCGGGAAACAAAAGGAGTTCACAATCGGTCGCTATCCTGACATACCACTTGCCGAGGCCAGAATAACTGCGCTCAGACTGCGCAATCAGGTCAACGATGGCCTCGATATCGCCCTTGAAAAACAACTGGGCAAGCAAAAGCAGAAATCCATTGAGACTCTCAATGACATCGTTGATGAGTTTCTGGATGACCAGAGCCACCTGAAACATCCCAAGATTCCGCGGCAACGCTACGACAAACACGTCAGGCCAGAAATTGGTCACCTTCCCATTGATCGCATCTCGGCTATCCAGATCTACAATTTGTTGAAAAAGGTCAGGAAAGGCAACGGCACGGGCAAACCCGCCCCCACTGTTGCGAATGGCATCCTGCGCTTCTTGAAGCGGGTATTCAATTTGGCACTTACGCTCAAGAAAGTACCGTTCAATCCCGCGGCTGCTTTCACAATCAGGGAAGCGGGCGGCAGAGAGTTTGATCGCCAACGTTCGCTCGACCTTGATGAGATTGCCACCTTCTTTGCCGCGATGAGGAATACCGACAATTTGGGTAGAGAAAACGAACTCGCCTTCAAGCTTTTGCTCGTACTCCTCGTCAGAAAGAATGAACTACTTCAGGCACGCTGGACTGAATTCAATCTGGATGCAAAGCTGTGGCACCTCCCACTCGACCGCTCAAAAACGGCTCAGGCATATCGAATCCCACTACCTGAAATTGCGGTCGAATGGCTTCGCGAACTCAAGGTTCGCGCCCACCAAAGTGATTTCGTTTTCCCGGCGAGGCGCATCCAGAGTCGAAAGCTTCCCTATGTATCGGCTGACACGCTCAATGTTGCACTTACCAGGGTGAAACACGGCCTCGAACACTTTGTCGTTCATGACTTGCGACGCACCGCGCGCACTCACCTTGGCCGACTTCGCACGCCCCAGCATGTGGCTGAGCTATGCCTTAACCACAAGCAGAAAGGGATCCCCGGAATCTATGACACGTTCGACTATTTCCGGGAGCGGAAAGAAGCTCTGGACAAATGGGCCAACGAGATCGCAAAGGTCGACAACGGAAATGTCATTTCGCTTGAAAGTGCGAAAAAACATCGCAGGGCTTAATTGAAATACTCAATTGTCCGAACCACAGTCACTCCGTTCTCTTTTACCCGGATGCCATCTGGCGTATCGACATCGACTAATGGCGTACGAACCAGCCAATTACCACGACCATCAAACTTGTACTTGTAATAATGATGAGGCCACTTTCCATTGCTCAACGTTTTATCATAGCGACGGGTGCCATCAAGCTCGTTCCCGCTAACATCTGACCAGGAAACCGCATCGGTCTCAATCTCTCTCGATGACCAATTTAATGAGCGATGTACATTCTTGATCAACTCACCATCTCTGCTTGATACAACTATTGAGCAAGTTGCCGCATTCTTACAACTTTCATCCGTGGGATTAGAGCTGGACACATCGCGGATTGCCGTAGCAAGCATGCCATACCCTTGCGTTTGATTTGTAATCTGCACAGGAGACTTTTCAAACTTGAGGTGGAGATATTGGTAGCTGCCATCATTTTTCTTAATTGTCTGGGTCAAATTAAACAGTCCCGAGTATTTGATTGCTATCCCATATACACAAACTTCCTCGCCACTTCCACTTCTATAGCGACTGGACATTTCAACCTTCCACCTGTTTTCAGTTTCCCCCTTCACCAGCCAAGATGATCGGCTAACCACCGTGTCGGCATTTGGATAGTTATACAACTCTTGTGAGTTTCCAAGAAACTCGCTTGATCTTTGTATAGATTTCAGGCGCCCATCATTGTCGTATTCATAAATTTCCTCTGAAAGTTCGCTCGCCCCCTTTGACTTCGTTTGAACGGCAGCAATGTTTCCAGAGCTTCCTAATTTGTAATACCACTCGGTGCCGTTTTCGTCCGTCACTGAAAGGGCTTTTACAGGCCCCATCAGGCCTTCCAAATTCAAATACGTGTCTGGAGTATTGCCTTTATCCTGCTTGCAATGTGGAGAGACTATGTTCAGGAATCCATTACCTGGATTCGTTGGCTCTGCATTCACCCCTATAGAAACAAATGATGCAGCCATGAGTGCGCAAAAATTACAGACAAATCTCATACTCAATCCCCCTTTTATTAAAGGCCATAACCTTACCAAAATTAACCCGCGAATCAATTTGCAAAAAGGCCTAACCCGTTTGGGAAAAGATATAGGCCGATATATAGGCTGCGCTATGCCCTGAAGTTAAGCGCGAACGCCCACAAGATTTTCATCAAAAACGAAAGCCGTACTTGGCAAACATCGTCTTGAGGCGAGGATAGCCGCCCTTATCCGGATGCTCTCTGGCTTCCTTGAGGCTATGCTCATCCTCGGTAGTAAGAGCGATAGCCACTTTCGGCCGCCATCTTTTCCTGGCCACTCGTTTGGATGACTTCTGTTTTTTCATATTCATTTTTCTCCTATGATGTATGTCACTGACACTGATTGATCACTTGAGTCAGTCCTTCCAGAAATCCTTGAACCGATCCGGCGAAAGTTGTGTGTAGCGCACTGTGTGCTGAATATTTTTGTGGCCCAGGTAATGCTGGATGGCTCGCGTATCCTGCCCGGCCTGCGCCAGCTTGTAGCCACAAGCATGTCTCAGCATGTGCGGGTGCACGGTGAAAGGAAGCTTGGCCTCCCTCCCTGCCCGGCCAAGAATCTTCCGGATGGCATCCGAGGTGAGCGGTGCCTTGCGCTCGCTGCTGAACACATACGGCATCATGGCGTAGTCGCGCTGCAGCCTGCGCAGTGCGCGCAGCTCTGGCCCGCGTATCGGGTGGACACTGGGATTGCCATGCTTCAACCGGTTGACGTGCAACATCCCCTGTTTCAGATCGACCTGCTCCCAGCGTAGGCTGACCAACTCGGTGACGCGCAAGCCGTGGCGATAGGACAACAGGATCAGTGTCGAATCCCGGTGACCATGCCGCCCCACCTTGCCGGCCGCATCGATCAACTGCTCGACTTCCTGCTCGGTGAGATATTCGCGGCTGCGGTACTCCGTGTTCTTGCGGCGAAGCGGAACTTTCCGATTTACGGTGATTGGCGCTTGCTTGATTGGGAACTGCAAGACCGCATTGCTACGTGATGCCATGGTGCGAACTCTCCATATAAAGGCTCATATACGGAAAGTTTCAAACTACCCACCTTCCGTTGACCCTGAAACAAATATACGGAAGTCACGCCGTCACCCAAGAATTATTTTCAGATTTATATCGCCTCTGTCCTGTACGGACGCAGTGCGCATTCCCCTCCTTCTTGATGCAGAAAATAGTTGGGCGATGCCTCGGATTTGCTATTTTGTTCTGGCAATCACGAAAGGAAACCCAATGAACGAAACTCATCCCGATTCACATAGAAATCCCAAAGGCAGGTGGTACGCCTCGCCCACCTTCATCCTCATCCTGACGATGCACACGATACTGATCTGGCTCGTCGTGACGGCCATCGAGTTGCGAACGTTCCATATCAGACCAACGCTTCTGACTCTGAAGAGTGGCACGTGCGAATACCTGAGGATAAACGGGATCGATTCGAAGTCGTCCGGCACAGCCGGCAACTGCACAGCTCTGCTGCCTTTTCACCAAAATGTGTTCGGCAATGGAGGCGAGATCACTTTGGGCGAAAAGCAGATCCGGATAGCTGATGATCAGGTTGTCATCGTGGGGGCGATTGAATATCGGCCATGGACGCGAGAACAAAGCCGCGCTGCACTCGTGATGGGCTTGGCTACACTCACAGTGCTGGGAATGTTGGGCTGGATGATCAGCCGCCTCAAATAATCGGGGAGCACATACCAAAATGAACAAACTCAAGACTCACCCCATGCCAAGCAAAACTGGCCTGCTGAGCGCCTTGCACAAACCGGTACTTACAGGTCTTCAAGTCGACAAATTACTGGCTCGATTTACCCTGACAGCTCGGTTCTTGAGGCTCCTGCGCACCATCCTGGAACCTTTCGCCTTGGCCATAGGTGGATATGCATTTGGAATTGCAGTTGTCGCGGCGGCTCATTACGCAGGCCTTGATCCTTGGCTTGAATCCATGATGGGCCGATAGAGAGGAGCATAGTGATGCCATTAGAATTCATCGAAACACTGTCGACGGTGCTGCTGAACATACTCCTATGCCTTCGCGCCTTGACTGACATACACGCCAGGAAAAAATCAAATATCGGGGGGCGCGCAAGCCATGCACGCACAATATCGATCAGGAGGGATAGCCATGAAAGGTGAGAACCCATTTCCAACCAGAGCGCAGATGTTAAGACTGATCAAATCAGGACGTGCAGCCATCGAACATCGCCTGATCAGGGCTATTGTCCTGCCCGTCGACCGCCAGGACAACGATGCCGAGGCAGACCAAGTCAAAGCCCTCTTGCAGAGTTACAACGAAACCATGTCAGTGTACGAGACGCCAACAACATCAAACTCAGACAAAACCAAATAGGACCTGAAAATTGCCTCAACCAACACCCTTCCGATATCTCAAGACTGGTCAGCCCTGCGTCACCCGCGACATGCGCAAGAAGCATGAAAAGAAGATTGCCAGAGATCACTGCTATTTTGTGGGATTTCGGGTCACTCTGGAAAACGAGATGCGCTATCAACATTCACAGATCCTCGCGGATGACTATGAAGCGCTCATCGCGGGCATTGATGAAGAACGCCGGATGATACTGAAACGGCAGTTGGCCACCGCCGCGAGTGATATCGAGCCCGTGTTTGTGCGCAACTTGCTGATGCACGAAGCCAACATGATTGACTCGATCGAGAAAATTGGCATCTCCTCTGAAATTCAGAAAACCCTGTTAAGGCGTGACGACCATCGGTTCACCGTATTGGGGAGGTCAGGAAATGAGCAAATCTACCTGGCCCATGAAAATGCACAGGATGCACTGACGGCAATGCGACTCACCCGGCTGCATAACATCAATTTAGCCGCAAAAGATTTCCAGCCGCTGGATGTCCGTCATGCACATCCAGCAGCCAAGGAATTTGACTCTCTCTTCCATCAGGTCGCTGACGGGTTCATGAAACTGGTGGGGGATTCTTATAGAGCAGGGTATGTGAATTGATATTCAGTTTGCGTCGACTCGCTCGCGCAACTCTTTCCCCGCTTTGAAGTGCGGAACATATTTAGCCGGAATCATGACGGGCGTCCCAGCTTTTGGATTACGCCCTTGACGTGGGGAACGATAGTTCAAGCTAAAGCTGCCAAATCCGCGGATCTCTACCCTCCCACCTTTGGACATGGCACGAGTTATCTCATCTAAGATGGCGCGGACTGTCAGCTCTATGTCCTTGAGGGTGAGTTGGGAATGACTTAATGCAAGCCGTTCGATGAGTTCAGAGCGAGTCATGATGGAGGTCAAACATCGAGTGCAGAACCATTCTCCCGGAGCCATGCCTTTCTCTCTGCATAATCAGGCATCACCTTATCTACTTCGTTCCAGAATGCATCGGTATGGTCGCGGTGTCTCAAATGACAAAGCTCATGAACCACAATGTAGTCGATAGCCTTCGGTGACGCCATCATGCATTTCCAGTGAAAGCTCAGCCGCCCGTCCGAGGAGCATGTGGCCCAACGGTAGCCAATTTCTTTCACTTCTACAGACAAAGGTGAAACACCCACTTTGGGCGCAAAGTAGGCAACGCGTTTTTGAATTCGCTCCTCCGCTTTCTCGGTGTAAAACTTCTCAAACGCCCGTTTCGCAGCTTGTTCACCACCACCCTCTACGATCGCGCGGCGCAGACAAAAACGTCCGTCTTTGAGCTTTACCGGCTCGTCTTGCTCCTGAGTCAGAAGCAGGCGGTACGACGAGCCAAGATACAGGAACCCCTCGCCGTTTACCCACTCGCGCACAACCCGTGTTGCGTTAAGGTCACGCCACTCGGCCAGGTTCCGGTAAATCCAGAGCCGCTTTCTCTCCACAACTGCATCGGCCTGCTCCTCGGAAAGGTGCGCAGGCACCCGAACCGAGATGAGTCCATCCCGCTCAATGACTATGTCGGCTGTCTTGCGCTCGCAGCTCCGCAGTAGCTGATACTCGATATCTCTTACAACCCTGGCAGACACATCTCATCCCTTCAGCAATTCGTCATGGCGACTCTTCGCCAGCCTCATAATTTCCACCGCCAGCCGCTCAAAATTGGCAGTCACCTCCGGAATATCCGCCATCAGCAGCGTCGTATTCAACTCGCCGCGCAATCGCTTCTGCTCTGCCGGATTGTTCCAGAAATCGATGATGCCTATAGTTTCCTGCAACAGCTCCACTATGCTTTTCATCAACGACTTCAACCTTGCCTCCTGCACCGATGGCACTCCGTCTTTACCAAAAGCCAGATCGACCAAATACGCATAAAACGTCGTCGCTTCCTTATCTAGGCCTTCAACATTCTCGGTGCGGCCCGCAGCAGCTTCAGACCGCAGTTTTTCCAGTTCGTCCGCCAGCAAATCCCAATGGTCCTGGTACTGGTCGATCAGATGCTCCAGCTTCTCCGACAGCTTTTTGTAGAAAGCCGGGTCTTCGTCGAATTTCACCGTGCAATGCTTGCGGATAGCATGCTCCATCTCGCTGGCCTTGGCTGCTTTATTGCTACCCGCATGGCGATTCAACTGTTCCAGAAAATCCTCAGCCAGCAATTCCACCGGAGGCACTTTCGGATTGATGCCCAAACTCACCAGGTGTTCGTTAACCAGCCTCCTCACTTTGTCGCCGGCATCGCCCAAGTCCAGACTCTCATCCTTGTAGCGTTCCTTGGTCACGCTCAGGATATAACCGAAACGTTTGGCCGGAACGCGGAAGGGCTGGGCAAACTCATGCGGCAGGATGATGTCCATGCTCATGAAGAACTTCTTCAGGTAAACCTCGAAATCCGCCCGCAGCTTCTCGTCTTTCAACGCCGTCACAGCGGCATGCACAACTGCGGCATCCGCCTCGACCGTGCCCAAACTGCCCTGCACAAAATCCACAATTTCGCTTACCCCGGCTGCATTAAAAAACTGCACCAGCCGTTGATAGCGTTCTTCCAGCACTGGCAATTCAGACGAGATGTTCTTCAAACCATCCCGTAACTCTTCCTGCTCATCAGTCGCGGCATAGAGCGTCAATGCCTCGGTAAGATGATTTGCCAGCCCGATATAGTCCACCACATAGCCGCGCTTCTTGCCCTTCGCCACCCGGTTCACGCGGGCAATCGCCTGCAACAAAGTATGCTCGCGAATCCGCTTGTCGATGTACATCACCTGCTCGACTGGCGCATCGAAGCCGGTGATCAGCATGTCGCAAACAATGAGAAACGCGATGCCGCTCAGCTCCTTGTCGGGGTCCGCCCGGTCAAACGGCTTGCAGAAATTCTCAACGGCATTCCAGGCCTTGGCCTGCTTGCGTGACTGGGTGACGTAGGCGGCTTCATTGGTGCCATCAGACGAAATCACTACGGCAGCCTTCAAAAAAGCGATCTGATCCATCAACTCCCGATCAGGCGCAGATTTTTGTCGCTCCTTTTCCTGCCGCTCGCTCAAGGCATCCTCGATAGCGTGCTGGTAGCGTATCGCAGCGAGCTTGGAATGGCATACCACCTGCGCCTTGAATCCATTGGGCAGGATATTGTCGACGTAGTGATTCACCATATCCCGTGCGATAGCAGCAATGCGCTGCTCCGCCTCCAGAATATCGCCGGCGGCTCCATACTTCTTTTTGATCGCCAGCAAGTCGGCTTCACTGCGTTCTCGAAACAAATCCTCAAACTTGGTATCGAATTCGTGTTTCTCGTTCAGCGCGGTATCGGCGGTCTTGCCTTCGTACAGAATTTGCAGCGTCGCCCCATCATGCACCGCATCCATCAACCGGTAGGTGTCGATATATTCGCCGAAGCGCTTCGACGTTTTTTTCTCGCCATGCCGTTCAGTAATCAACGGCGTGCCGGTGAAAGCGATGCGTGTGGCATTGGGAAAGGCTTCGAACAGATTGTCGCCAAGATCGGAACCCTGCGTGCGATGCGCCTCGTCGATCATCAGGATGATGCGCTCGGAGGTATTCACCACACCAAAGGTGGTAGCCGTAGGCATCGCCAGATAAGTGCCCAGCGCTTCGGCCACTTTCGGCGTCAACGTTGCCTTGCGCTCCTGGAATTTGTGCACCATCACCATGTTGATGTCGGAAGTGTCCGCCGCGAGATGGCGGCGCAGCGCCTGCGTGTTCTCGATCACGTTCACCTTGCCGCCGATCAGTGCCGCTGTATCGCCAAGCTGCTCTTCCAGATCTACGCGGTCGTTCACCAGCAGAATCTTGTAGTCGCTTAGCTCGCGGGATGCGCGCAGCATGCGCGCCACGAACACCATGGTGAGCGACTTGCCCGAGCCCTGCGTATGCCACACCACGCCGCTACGCTGCATCGGCGTCTTGCCCTGACGCAAGCGCTCGATGATCTTGCCCGCCGCGCGAAACTGTTGGTAGCGCGCCACCACTTTGATGCGTCTGCCGGAATCGGTATCCATGTTCACCGAACACGTACGCAGGATGCGCAACAGGTTTCCCCTGTCCAGCATGCCCCGAATCAGCCGTTGCTGCGGGTTCAGCTTGTCCAGTTCATCATCGCCTTCCGGCCACAAAGTCTTCCATGAATAGAAATGCTCCTCGCCCGACGTGATGGTGCCGTAATCAGCCTCCGCACCGCTGCTGCGTATCAGCAACAGGTTGCTGTGGAAAAGGCGCGGTTCGCCTTCCTTCAATCCCGCCGCCTGCGTCGCCTCGCGTGCATTGCGATAACGCTGCAACTGCAAAAACGCCTCGTGCATCGGATTCGCGCAAGTCGGACTGCCCAGCTTGCACTCCACCACCGCCAGCGGAATGCCGTTCACGAACAGCACAATGTCGGGAATGATGAACTGCTTCACGCAGCCCGGCGTATCGACGCGAAACTGGTTAATGGCGTGGAATTGGTTATTGGCAGGGTTGGCAAAATCGATCAGCTTCACCACCGGGTCCTGCTCCCCGGTCAGTTCGTTCACGTCCACCTGCGCCTTGAATAACAGCGCCTGGATTGCCTCGTTGGCCTCCAGCAGCGTGCGGTTTGGCTGGCGCAAAATCTGGTCGCGCAGTTCATCCAGTTGCCGATCAGTGAGCCATGCCTTGCCATCTTCGCTTGTGTTGATGGCGCGTACTGCGTTGCGGAATACTTCTGGAAGCATCCATTCGCGGAACGAAGCCCGCAGACTCAGCGCAGGATCGGAAGGGATGATGCCGACGCCCTGATCGACCACCTGCCAGCCTAAAGTGGCAAGATCATCCAGAAATGGTTTTTCAACAAGTGAATATTCGGACATGGATTAGTGTGCCAAGCCGTGGCCGAAAAAGTGCGGAGACTTCAAGCTGCCATTCGCGGCTGCTCGACCTGTGCAGTCAAGCGGTGCAGCGCAATACCAATGGCTCGATCATCGAACAGGCGTGTCTTGCGCTCGGCAGCCCCATCCGCGGGCCATCTTAGCAACCCTTCGCGCACCGCTTGCACCGTTGGTTCTACACCTTCCTTGTAAAGCAACCAATCAACGGTCGCTAACAGCTCCATGCCGAAGGGCGACTCAAAACCGTCTATCAGCCTAGCGGTATTTTCCAGCGCCGGTTCGTAAGCCTTGGCCTCGGTCTTGATATACGTTTGCACGAAAGTTCTGCGCTCGTCATCGAACCAGATCACGTCCAGTGGATCGGCATCGCTGATACGTTTGTCGCAATGCAGATAGCTGCCATCCAGGCTGTTGAGCAAATGATCAAGCCGATTGGCATAAGGGCCATATTTGTGTGCGATAAATTGCAGCTTGAGCGGGTTGTCTGCGGGAGAAAATCGCTCGATGGAGCGTTCCAGAAACCACGCCAGTTTTTGAATCTCCAGCAGACTGCATTCCATACCCAGCACCCAGTAGCGGCGCACCAGTTCGGCGATCAGCGCACGCGCCGGGGTCAGTTTCTCCACCCCTGCCCGCTTGGCTACGTTCTGATACTGTTGGGTTGGCTCGAACACCACAATCTCTACATTCGGCAAATCGCCCAAGGCGCTCTCGATCTTCTCACGCACCTCAGCCCATTCCAGGCCGCCGTTTCCTGCCCCCAAAGGCGGAATGGCAATGGACTTGACCTGATTTTCGATAAGAAAACGGCGCAAGTCCTGCAAGCCTTCCTCCACCCACACCATCTGAGAAGGCGCTTTCCAATGCTGCTTGGTGGGGAAATTCACGATCCAGCGCGGGCCTTCCAGCTCACGCACTTCGGTGACAAACATCTTGCCGGTCACAACCTGCTTGGCTTTGCAGGCGGCGGAGTACAGGCGCATGTTCTCGGCAAAGCGCTCCTTGAACATCAGCGCGATGCCCTTGCCCATCACGCCCACGGTATTAACCGTGTTCACCAGCGCTTCGGCATGGGCCTCCAGCAGATTGCCTTGTGTAAATTTGATCATTTAGAAATACCACCCCGGCATTGTTCGAATATCCAGTGACAAACCTCTGGCCTGCACCTGACTCTCAAGCATTGTTTTAACTCCATCCGTATAGCAAATAATACCCAGCAATGCCGCAGTAGGCAGATGTCCATGAACCAGCGCCTCAGCCTGATAGCGTTCAATCTGCGCAGGATCATCAGGGTTTCTCTTGAAATTTCTCGCCTGCAGCAAAGGCCAATCTATCTCGCTCAAATGTTCAATTTTGTTGAAATATCTTGCCAAAGCAGGGTAGGCATGGCGATCAGTAAATACAAATCGCAACCCCATGGCGTCGACGCGCGGCAGGCTGGAAACCAAAATGCAGATTTCGTCATTTGTGCGCTTTGGCACTTCGCCCCGCCCCGTGTATATGTTGTACATCATAGGCGAAAACGGCGTGAAATAGAACGGGACGTAATCAGCCAAAGTACCACCAGGAACAATTGGTACTACCCGGTGTGTACGCCTGGAAATAAGGTCTGTGTTCCCAATTGCCACGTAATTTGGAGCTTGCGTGGGTGAGTTTGCACAATGCAGACCGTTATCTAGTATCCACGGCAGGTTGTCGCGGTGGACGATGCGCCAGATTAGCGCTTTCTCCGGATTCAGATTGGGATAGTGGTTAGCCACCGGCCATCTCCAGAGTTTTCGAATCAGTCTTGACGCGGACTTTGCCGGTGAGGAGGTCGGACATCAGGCCGAGTTTCTCTTGTTCCAATTTTTCAAGAGTTCGCCTTTCGGTTTCGATTTTCGAGTTACAAACTGAGTATTTCTTGAAAATCTCCTTCTGCTCGACAACTGGAGGGACTGGCAACTCTACAGACTTCAACGTGGACGACTGTATTGAATCCATCACCGCCCCTTGTGACTCGCGCTTAAACCAAGACAAAACCCAAGGAGCGTAGTTTAGTTGCCAGCAAACCAACTCAGGGATCACTTGCGATTGATCAAATGTCATTGTCCACAAGTGCTTTGATGATAACGCATCACCAACATCCTCGGGCAGCACACTGCAACGCCCCACAGTCCCCATGATGGTTATCACTACATCCTTGGGTCTGACCGAATACCGGTTCAACTCCATGAATTTATTCGGCGAGACAAAACGTCTGAACGTTGCCTCAAAGTGCTCAGCATGAATATTATCAATCCCAAGAAAAGGGATGCCATCTTCAACAAGCTCATGCTTAAGAAGAGCACTGCCAAAAGGCCCACTTCGTATGCTATTTCCGACGGGTGCTAACAATTTCTCCAATGGCTTACAGTCCCACTCCTTCGGGATCCAGCCTATCGGCGTCTCCCGGTAAAGCTCCTGCGCTTGCTCGCGGGGCAGGCGCAGTTTGCCGTCGGCGGTGACACCGCGGGTAAACAGATCATGCATCAACCCCGCCTTGATCTGCAGGTATTTGGCGATGAGAGCTTCGGTTTGTGCTATGGCGTGATCATAGCCGTCAAGAATCTCAACCATTCGCGATTGAATGGTCGGGGATGGCACATCAATCCTCAGTTTCTTAACAAAATCCTTACGCAGGTGCCGAAGGCCACTCCCCTCAAAACCCGCATAGTCAATTAGCGGAAGATATTGCTGGATTTTTCGGAACAAAAATTTCGTGCTCAGCTTGGAACTATTAGAGCGGAATCCCCATGTGTCCGTTGAGTAGGCAAACCTGTCTTCACCATAATTCACCGACGCCACACCACCAGTACCCATCAGTACAGTTGGTTTATCTTGCAGCCATGTCGTTGTCGCCTTTACCGCAGCGCTTGAGCAGAAAAATGGGTAATGCCCTGCATCGTCTGCCGCAGAAGCAGGCAGGGTAGATTTTGGCAACTCGCTTATGTTTTTGCCGATGACCAAAGGAGTGAAATAATCACTCATACCCCAACTCCTCCAAGAACTCGTGCAGTTGCTTGCTGGCCGCATCGCGCTCCGCCTCAATCTCCTTCGCCGTCACCGCGTATTTGTTCCACAGGTTTTCGATGGCGGCGACGCAGGCGCGTTGGTCGGCGCGCAAATAGACGCGATATGCTTCCAGCAGCAACCTGCCCAACCGTTCGACGATGACCTGCCTCGCTTCATCGCGGCTGATTTTGGCACGGGCGGCCTCCACCAGCTCCTCCTGTTTCTTCTCGGTGCTGCGGATAGCTGCCTTGAGGGCTTTGGCTTCGTCTTCCAGCGCCTTGTGCGAGGCGAGACGTTTTTCGATAGCGGCGGCTTCGGCCTTCAATGCCTCCGCCTCGTCTTGCTGCCCTTCCTTCTTTGCCAGCTTGGCGCGGGTATTGATGTCCTTGAGTTCGGCTTTCAGCGCCTTCACATCGTCGCTTGGCAGCACACCTGTTTCGTCGCTGTCCTCGAAGTCGTCCTCGTCGGCGGCAGCAAACAACGCTTGCAGTTCCGCCAGCCGCGCGCGCTGTTGCTCCTGCTCCTCGAGCACTTCCGGGAACTGGCTTTGCAGGATTTCGGCATCGGGGATGAGCTCCGGCCCCCAGCCGCTGGCAGCGATGGACTTGAGGTCGGCCTTGAGCTGGTTGACGTAGTTGGCGAATGCGCCGCGCACCTGATAGGGGCTGAGCAGATTCTGGTTCTTGAAAGTTTCGGCAATGCTGGCGAGCAGGATGCGGCGCAGGGCATACACGTTGCCAGTGTGCTCCTGCGGCTTCTTGGTATCGGCAGCAAGTGCTTCCACCAGCGGCAGGTTCTTTTGCCACCATTTCACAAGCTGGGCCATGAATGCGGCATGGTGCTCGATCACACCGGGGTGCTGGGCAACATGCGCGGCGATGGCGCGCTTGTCTTTGAGCGGCCCGGTGAAATCCTTATACACGCCATCGGTGCGAGGGACGAAGCAACTTTCTTTCAACTTCGCATAGTTGTTCCAGTAGCGGCCCAAGGACTCGACTTCCACGGCGGGGATGCCGCCGTGCAGATGGGCACAAACGTCCTGCGGCTCAGGCGGTGGAGCATTGTCCACGTAGCGGCGGATATTGCAGTTGTAGTCCTCGGCGGCGATATCATCTCTGGACACGTTCTCTGCATAACCGGAAATCTTCTTGCCTTGGCGGTAAGCATGGACGATCTTGTCGATGTCTTCCGGGCGCAGGTAGTTCTGCGCCTTGCCTTCGCGGTACTCGCGGTCGGCGTTGATGAACAGCACGTGCTTGCGGTCTTTGGCTCCGGCTTTGTTCATGACCAGGATGCAGGCGGGAATGCCTGTGCCGTAGAACAGGTTGCTGGGCAGGCCGATGACGGCTTCCAGGTAGCCCTTGTCGATGAAGTATTTGCGCGCCTCGCGCTCTTCACCGCCACGAAACAGCACGCCGTGCGGCATGACGGTGGCGAGCTTGCCATCACCCTTGAGTACCGCGAGCATGTGCTGCACAAACATGAGGTCGGCTTTCTTGCCCTTTTCGGGCATGAAGACCGGGAAGCGGCCGGGGAACTTCAGTTCTTTCTTGCTGTAGTTCTGGCTGAACGGCGGATTGGCGAGAACGCGATCGTAGCGGCGCAGCTCGTTGCCTTCGTCCATGTGAGCAGGATTCTTGAGGGTGTCTTCCTGGCGAACGTCGGCATGAGAAATTCCGTGCAGCAGCATGTTCATCTTGCAGATGGACCATGTGGTGCCCATCTTTTCCTGACCGTAGAGCGCTAGGTGGCGCGGGTCGTGGCCGCATTCGCGCAGATAGTCGCGCGACTGGATCAACATGCCACCCGAACCAACCGTTGGGTCATACACGTTCATGTTGGGTTGTGGGTCGGCAATCTCAACGCAGATGCGCACAACTTCCGCCGGGGTGTAAAACTCGCCCGCCTTTTTTCCAGCTGAGTCGGCAAAGTATTTGATCAGCCATTCGTAGGCCGCACCGAGCAGGTCGGGGAATTCGAAGTCTTCGTCCTTAAGCGGAATTCTCTCGAAGTTCTGTATGAAGTCGGCGAGGGTGTCGTCGTCCAGTGTGCGCTGGCCAATTTTCTTGTTGAAGTTGATGCCGCTGAGTACATCCTGCAGCGCGTCGATGTTATTGTCTTCGATGGCCGCCAGCGCCTTATTCAGTCCGGTGCCGACGTTTACTTTGAGGTGTTTGACCTTGTTCCAGTGAGCTTCCGGCGGCACGAAAAAATATTTGCCGGAGTATTGGTCGGGATGGTCGAGCAACTTCTCCATCGCCGCTGCTGGCATGCCTTTGGACTCGAACTCCTTCTTCAGCTCCGCCCGGCGCTGATCGAACAGATCGCTCGCGCGCTTGAGGAACAACATGCCAAAGATATATTCCTTGTACTCGCTGGCATCCATGTTGCCGCGCAAGTCATCGCAGGCCCGCAGCAAGAGGCTTTCAAGGTGGGATAGCGTTAATTTGCGGTTTGACATGAATCGGCTACAGACATTGGAATCAGCGCATTGTTACATACTGAAGATGGACAGGGGAGACCCACGCCGAAACTTTCCGATTTGTGCTCCTTTTACGGACAGTTGCCAGTTCCAAGGCTCATAGCAATGGTGTTTTGGAGTAGCTCGTCTTGTGAGCGCCAACCATCATAAACCGGAAAGTCTCATCGCCAATCCTTACCGAAAGGCAGCCAACTCGCATTCCAATGACATTCGTGCGCTTAACCCTGCGCGGGGCTGAGGTCCGCCAGCTCGGTTGAGAGTCATTTTGCTGTGCATGCGCGCCAGCACGGTACATACGTAAGTCCCTCGGGAGGTGATCTGGCGAGGCATTTCTGCCTGCAACCACACCGCAACTGTTTGTTGCTTTCGATCCACTCATGGATCGAGACCTTCTGCGTCCTGTTCGGACACTACCCAATTATTTAAATCTTCCAGCATCACACTCGGTTCTCTCATGCATCCCCTACCACCAGGGATACAGCCTCTCGGCCCCGTCTCTTTCCTCGGCATCTTGGTTCGTGGGGCTTCCACGTTTAACCGAAAGCACAGACCGCATAGCGGTGAGGTGTGTGTACTGCGTATTGCACATTCGTCATCTGATACGTTTACGGACAAGGTTTCTCGGTTGAATCCACTTTCCCTCCCTACGTCTGCTCTTCCCAGCCATTGGCCGGGCAGTACGACAGACAGCCTGATACCACGCAATCCAACACCACCATCCGCTAACTCGAACGCCTCGCGGCCTCGGGTATGGGATTCTGGGTATCAGTGCGCCCGCATCGGGGGTACTCGTTTTTCTACTGAAGTTAACTTGACGCTGGAAACGTCTCGCCCAGACAGGGGCAAGCGACGATCATCTGTCATGAATGTCCTACGCGGACGAGATGAGTTGCCGGATGGCTGACTCGATTTGCGGCGACTTGATACCGCTTGATACTACTTTCGAAACTCCTGCTTGATCTCACTTGCATGAGCCGCCTACAGGGAAGCGGCGCGCCTTTACAGGGAGCGAATCTGACTGCCGAAGCAAGTGTGCATATTTAATCCAAACGCCAGTTGAGCGTCAAGAATTTTATGATTTTCAAATGGCATTTTGCCGGTGTTAAGTATTGAATACTTCGATAGAGACCTTGCGAATCCTGGCTTCCAACAGCACTCTGTATTGACAGGATTCCTTGAGTGCCCCCAACCATGACTACATCCACAGGCACCAGATTTCTGATTTAGCGCCGCCACGACTCCCGCAAGTTTCCACCTGGCGGATTCCGCTCTGTATAAATATTGGCTTCATATTGGCTACTTTTTCTAATGCCCTCTGAAAATCGAAAGCCGAAGCCAGAATATTGGCTTCATATTCGCTTCTTTTTTCAGCCCACTCTGAAAATCGAACGCTCAAGACAAAATATTGGCTTCATATTCGCTTCTTTTTTTAGCCCACTCTGAAAATCGAACGCTCAAGACAAAATATTGGCTTCATATTCGCTTCTTTTTTCAACCCACTCTGAAAATCGAACGCTCAAGACAAAAAATTGGCTACATATTCGCTTCTTTTTGATGTTCAGAATTTACGATGGTTGATAACGAGGGTTTTGCAGCTGAACACTTAGGGCGAGAACATGTACGCAAGCAAAAGCGCTCGGGCAATGTGATGCCTACCACCGCTTGTTTTGTGCGCGACTGTGTGAGGGCAAACCTTGCTTGGATCGTGGCATAACACTTGGATCGAAACGCGCATCGAACATCCTGCTGCTCAAGTAGAGGAGTACCAGAATCTGCCCGTTGCGATAGGGCATTGAGTGCTCGTGAAGCTCATAGTCCTCTGCATCATCATTCTGGAACCAAACTTCGCCTGACTGCTTACGAAGGCCGGAGGGCTGCGTACCCTTGAAGATGAGGTCATAGGCGAAGCTGTCTTCATTCAATGACTCGACAACGAACCAACGCTTGGGTACGTGTGGCGCCGGAATACTCCAGAGGCGACGTTCCTTCGAAAAGCAGGCCACAATTAGCGGCAACGTATCGATAGCCGCCAAGCGCAAGCTGGTTGCAACCATGCTTGTCTGGAACGTTTTGGCGAGCCCTTCTATTTCCTTGAAGCTGGGTGTGCCTAGAGATTTAACGACGGGATTGAAAATTGGTCTGGGCATCAGAAGATGGGACGCAAACTGGTCGGCCTGCTTTTCCGCATCACGGTTGGCAATCAGATTGTCATCCGGCTCGTCCACTCGACAACGAAAAGATTGCCCACGATGCATGTCCCAATGACCCAGCTCGTGCGCCAGCGAGAATCGTTCGCGCCCGATGAACGGTGATGGTTTGATTGTCGCGATTGCCCTGTTTCCCACTCCAACCAAGGTGGCCTCACAGCCCGAGAGGTTCTGCTTTTCAACGGAGACTCCACGATCGCAGGCGATGGCCTCAATATCCAGATCCTGGGCATCGCGTATGCCAAACTGCGCCACCAGCGCCTCTGCGCGCTCCCCCGGGGTCATGTGTCGTCGCCAGATGGCGTTTGCTGGCTCTCCAGCCACTTAATCTGGGCGTACAGGCGCAGCGCTTCGTCGTCGGACATTTCCTTGAGTTCGCGCGCGGCCATCGTGTAGCGGCCGTCGTTTGCCGCTCGCGCTAGAAAGCTGCGTGCCTCCTGTGCTGTCGTGGCAGGAACGGCAGCCATGGCCACAGGCGAAGCCTTCTGCTTGGCGAGTTTGGCACGCGCAGCATCAAGTCTGCGGCGACCTGCTGCCTCGCTTGACCGCCGCAGCAATTCCATTCCTTCTTTTTCCATGGCAACTGGATCGGCGCCGCAAAGGGCCTGTTCGTCTGACATAGACATCAGCTCTTCCACGTACGTGTCCAGCAGCTTATCGAATACATCTTGCTTCGGTGCTGGGGTATTCATGCTGTTCTCCTCACTTCTTGCAGGGGTTCGAGACGTCGCTGTAGGCGCTGACGCACAGCGTCGTACTTTTTGGCATCCCATCCCAACTCCTCAGCAGCCACTTTGCCTCGACGGCCCTCTGCCCACAATTGAACCAACAGCCAGCAGTCTTCGTCATCCTCGACAAGTCTTTCGATCCACTCCAACTGGCTACGGCAGTCGGCGACTTGCTGCGCGGTGTCCTCCGATACTGACATTGTCACCGGCTGGGAATCATCGTCATCGTGCGGCCCATCTCCATCGACTACTGCGTGCTGGTCAATCGGTCCATTTTTCTGTTTTTTGAATTCACCATCTGCGATGCTGCGCATGATGGTCTTGAGCGTAACGAGCGGATGAACGCCGGGTCGCCAGATCCGGCAACCTTCCTGCAATCTGGTCAAGGCCTCGGCCAATAAATCGTCTCCTGACCAACCAATCAGTCCTGCTGCCGCGAACCGTGCCAGCGATCTAGCCTTTGCCCAGTCTACGGCAGTGAATGCGCGCAAATGTGCGTGCACTTCCTCCGGGCTGAGCCGTTCTTTGCCTGGATCTGGTATGTCCATTAGGGGGTACCTCTCCGCTGGTAGGACTCTTAGGACCTGCTATGTGGACGCGGCACTAAATTTTTATTATCGCGTCCATGGCGGGCTGCTCAGGAGTCCTACTCACCATGCCCCCGAATCTTCTCGCTGGTGGCACAAATGAAAAAGGAAACCTCGTATGACATTAGATAGCAGTGACAAACACTCCGTCAAGCCAGAATCCACCGGCGCCGTCGGCAACCGTTCAACAGCCACCATTACTGAAAAGGAGGTCATCATGGGCAGCAACAACAAGGACAACGACATCATTGATCTGGAAGAATTTGCCGCAAGCGGCAAGTCGGTACCACCAGGAAAAAGCTACCGCATCCGCATCGACAAAGAAACCAAGGTTGTCGAGGTCGACCACCTCAAGGGACACGAGATTCTGGCACTGGTGGGCAAGACACCAGAGAAGTTCATTCTGCGCCAGCGCGTCAAAGGCAGCGTTAAGCCAGTAGGACCAGATGAGAGCGTTAGCTTCCTAGATCACGGCGTCGAGCGCTTCATGACCATCCCCAACGAGGTTACCGAGGGCGAAGGTCCGCAACCGCGGTGTCAGTTCCCCTTGCTCAAGGGAGACGAGGGATTTCTGAACAACCTGGGTCTGCGCTGGGAGTCCGTGGTCGAAGGCGGGCTGCAGGCTGTCATCATCTATGGATGGCTGCTTCCGAAAGGTTTTAACGTGGCTAGCGCTGATGTTCATGTACGTTTCAGCAGTGGCTACCCTGACACGCAACTGGACATGGCCTATTTCGCGCCTGCTCTAGCTCGGGCCGACGGCCGCGGCATCAACAACCTATCTATGACCCGTCTCGATGGACGCGACTGGCAGCAATGGTCCCGCCACCGCACATCTGCCAGTGCTTGGCGACCAAGCATCGACGATTTCAGCACCCACATGGCGCTGGTAGACGACTGGTTGGAAGCGGAGCTGCGCAAGTAATGACGACCGGGATTGAAACACGCCTGGTGCTTGCAGGAATACACCACCGCGAGCTGATGCAGCACCTTATCCCGGGCGACGGAAAGGAGGCTGTCGCCTTCGCTCTGTGCGGTCGCGCCCGCCGCGAGAACCTTGAACTCTTGCTTGTTCGCGAGATTGTGCCCGTACCCTACAACTTGTGCCCCGTTCGGACGCCGTCACGCGTTACCTGGCGCGGCGAAGCTCTCGATCCGGTGCTAGCCAGCGCCCTTGATCGAGGCCTCGCCCTGATAAAGATCCACAGCCATCCAACGGGCCATCCGTGGTTCTCCTCTACCGATGACGAGGCCGACAACACATTGTTCCCCTGCGTGGCTGGCTGGCTGGACGATGAAGTGGGGCCGATGGCCAGCGTCATCATGCTTCCTGACGGCCGCATGGTGGGTCGTTCGATCTGGAACGGTACAATCGGTGACGAACTTCAGGCCATTCGCGTTGCCGGCGATGACTTTCGATATTGGTTCGCAGGCCAAGCCCCAGCAGTGCCAGAGCATGGCATGCGGGTGGCTCAGGCTTTTGGAGCCGCCACTTACGCGCAGCAACGCAGGCTCAAAATCGGCATAGTAGGCTGCTCTGGTACCGGAAGCCCTGTCGCTGAGCAGGTTGCCCGCAACGGTGCAGGAGAGGTAGTACTGGTCGATGGCGACCACACCGAGTGGAAGAACCTCAACCGAATCCTAAATAGCACAAAGTTCGACGCCCGCTCGCAGGCGAACAAAACCTTTGTGCAGGAGCGTGCGATCGAGGCCATGGGCCTTGGCACTCGCGTACGAGTGCATCCCTACGATTTGCTCGATTTGCGAGCGCTGCATGACCTGTCCACCTGCGACGTGGTGTTCGGCTGTATGGACACAGTGGATGGTCGGCACGTGCTGAATAAGCTGGCCTCGGCTTATCTGATCCCCTACATCGATCTGGGGGTGCGTCTGGACGCCGACGGCAATGGGGGCATTGATAGCATCTGGCTAGCAATTCACACCATACAGCCGGGCGGTTCCAGCCTCAAGAGTCGGCGCGTCTATAGCCAACAAGATCTTGAAGCGGCGTTCGTGCGGCGTGACAGCCCGCAGGAATACGAGCGTCTGAAACGCGAAGGATACATCAAGGGCGTGAACGAGGACCGGCCGGCTGTAATCTCGATCAACATGGCCGCAGCCTCGGCCGCAGTCAACGAGTTTCTCGCTCGGCTGCACGGCTTCCGCCTCAAACCGAACGCAGCTTTCGCGGTTCGACGCATCTGCTTGACCGATCCAGAGGCCAGTATGGATGAGGACGATGGTGCGCCGTGCCCTGAGATGTCCATGCTTCTGGGCAGTGGCGATCAGGAGCCGTTCCTGGGCATGATGCGATTGGCGAGGCGGGCATGTTGAGGCGCGTCATCACTTGGCTTGTGCAACTGTTTATCGACAAGCCGCAGCAGCAGCCAAAGCTGGCGATCGCGCGTATCGGGGAGCATCATGTCCAGTTTGTGGCTCGGACGAACAATGATGTGCCCGACGCGCCGGTGGCAGACGTGTTATACCTGATCGAAGATGGTGGGGGAAATTACTGGCTCGCAGTATTGCGATGCCCGTGTGGATGCGGAGCAACAATCCATCTGCCCATGACGCCGCCGGCCCGTCCATGTTGGCATTTCATAGGCTCTATGCAGAGGCCAAGTTTGTGGCCTTCCATACGTCGCGCCACGGGTTGCAAGAGTCACTTCATCCTGCGTAGCGGCGTCGTGCAATGGTGCCGTGATTTGTAGTCCACACCTCGCAGCCCGAACGTTGGGTAGCCGCTTTAAGACTATTGTGCATCTTTCCATCCAATGCCAGCTATAAATACGCCCCAACGAGTTGGGGCGTAGATTTGTTGGAGTTGCTCAAGCTTGGCGTAATTTTTTTCGCGCCTCAACCCACGCCTCAACCTCTTCGCGACACCACCCAACTGCGTGGCCTGAGAGTTGAAGGCTTTTTGGAAAATCGCCCGCCTTCACCAAACGCAATACTGTTGACTTAGACAAGGAAACCAACTCACAAACAGCATTCATTCGCAGCACCAAACCTTTTGAAGAATTTTGAGTCTTCATCCTCGGATCTCCATTCTGGATTTCGATTTGCCGCTCCCATCAAAGAGAGAGCGACGCACTCGTGGAGCCCTCTGGGAAATTTGATCGAGCGAAGGATCGATCAGATTCGCCAGTTGAATCGCCATTTGTCCACTGCGATTTGTTTTGAAGAGATGAGCGCGCCGATTACAGGCAAGCCCTAATCAACCCGCCCACGACCAGGCAAGAGTTGAAGGATGTATTCCTCTGGAAATTTTGGGCGCAACTGCCCACATGACGCGGTTTAGAAGTCCCAACCCGCGCTGCCCGACAAGATGGCCGGACAGAGAATCGAAATTCCGCGTTACTTTATAGCCCACACGGCGCTGGCTTGATACGGTCTTAATTTTTCATCATGACAGCCATCCTTGTCAATTCGATTCGATGACTGCCATGCTTTTCCAGTGAGTTCCTGATCAAACTATTCACTGCGAGTGTTATTTGCGGTCCCAGAATTAACCATCAGTTCATTTAAGGCATAATTCTACTTTGAACAGCTCTCACCGCCACCGCGAGTAGCCAACCGAGTAGCTACGGCAAATTGAACACTTACATATCGATATTTATCATGTAGTTAACCAATTGATAAATATTTGCATACAGAATATCGAATAGGAGAACTTCATGTCAGGCAGCCTTTTCATCATCAGCGCACCTTCCGGCGCCGGCAAGACCAGTCTGGTCAGCGCGCTGTTGAAGCAAAACAGGCAAATCGAGCTTTCTATCTCCTATACCACGCGCGCCCCGCGCCCCGGCGAGACCAACGGCAAGGACTACCATTTTGTGAGCCGCGAGATGTTTCTGGAGATGGCAAAGGATGGCGATTTTCTCGAGAGCGCAGAGGTCTACGGCAACTTCTACGGCACCTCGCAGCCCTGGATCGAGAAGCAACTGGCCGAAGGACGGGATATCCTGCTCGAGATCGACTGGCAGGGGGCGGCGCAGGTGCGCAAGCTGATGCCGCACGCTATTTCCATCTTCATCCTGCCGCCGTCGCTGGCCGCGCTGGAGACCCGTCTCAGGGGCCGCGGACAGGACAGCGCCGAGGTCATCGCCCGCCGCCTACAGGCCGCGCAGGAGGACATCTCCCATGTGGCCGAGTTCGACTATGTTATTATCAACGATAAGCTGGACGAGGCTCTGCAACAACTCGCCGCGGTGGTCACCGCCGCTGGGTTGCATCGCGATAGCCAACTCTCACGTCACGCGCATCTCATCAATCAATTGCAGAAATAGGAGCACACCATGGCACGCATCACCGTCGAAGATTGCATGAAGTACATCCCCAACCGTTTCGAGCTGACCCTGGCTGCCGCTTACCGCGCGCGCCAACTGGCCAACGGTGCCGGCTATCTGGTAGAGAACACCAAGGACAAAGCCACCGTTGTCGCCCTGCGCGAGATCAGCGAAGGCAAGGTCGGTATCGAGATCTTGAATCGCGGCATGGCCTGATCCAGTGCCGCCGGGGTCTTTCCGGCGGCTTGCATATCTCATGTCCCATGCCGCAAACCGATGCCGAAACGCTCGTTCAAGAGGTCTCCGCCTATCTGAAGCCTAAGGATGTGGCGCAGATCGAAGCTGCGCTCGCCTTCAGCATCGAAGCACATCAGGGGCAAATGCGCGAATCAGGTGCTCCCTACGTCACCCACCCCATCGCGGTTGCCCGCATCCTCACCCCGCTGCATCTCGATGCGCAGGCCATCAGCGCCGCGCTGCTGCACGATGTGGCCGAGGATACCGGCATCAGCATCGATGAACTCGCCGAGAAATTCGGCAAACCCGTCGCCGAACTGGTCGATGGTCTCTCCAAACTGGACAAGCTCAAGTTCGAGACCAAGGAAGACGCGCAGGCCGAGAACTTCCGCAAGATGCTGATGGCGATGGCGCGCGACGTGCGCGTGATCCTGATCAAACTGGCCGACCGCCTGCACAACATGCGCACGCTCGATTCCGTATCGCGCGAGAAGAGTGCGCGTATCGCGCGCGAGACCATGGACATCTACGCGCCCATCGCCAACCGGCTCGGTTTGAACACGCTGTATCAGGAACTGGAAGACCTCAGCTTCAAGTATCTGCATCCGAACCGGTATGCGGTGCTGTCGAAGGCGCTCAAGGTCGCGCGCGGCAACCGCCGCGAAGTGGTAAGCAAGATCCTCGAGGCAATCCGCCAGCGGCTGGATGACAACCACATCAAGGCCGAAGTGCGCGGTCGCGAAAAACATCTGTTCGGCATCTACCAGAAGATGCAGACCAAATCGCTGGCCTTCTCGCAGGTGCTGGATATCTACGGTTTTCGTGTGCTGGTCGAGGATGTACCCTCCTGCTATTTAGCGCTGGGTCTGTTGCACGGCCTGTACAAACCCTTCCCCGGCAAGTTCAAGGATTACGTAGCCATTCCCAAGGCGAACGGTTACCAGTCACTGCACACCACGCTGTTCGGCCCCTTCGGCACGCCGATCGAGGTGCAGATACGCACCCACGAGATGAACAAGCTGGCGGAGAGCGGCGTGGCCTCGCATTGGCTGTACAAATCGTCCGAGACGCAGATCAACGAGCTGCACCAGAAGACCCACCAATGGCTGCAAAGCCTGCTCGAAAGTCTGGCGCAGAGCGGCGACTCGGTCGAGTTCCTCGAGCACCTGAAGGTCGACCTGTTCCCGGACGAGGTCTATGTGTTCTCGCCCAAGGGCAAGATCTTCGCGCTGCCGCGCGGCGCCACTGCGGTCGACTTCGCCTACAGCGTGCATACCGACATCGGCAACCGCTGCGTCGCCGCCAAGGTGAATGCCGAGCTGGTGCCGCTGCGCACCGAGCTGCGAAACGGCGACCGCGTCGAAGTCGTCACCGCGCCGCTCGCGCACCCTAACCCCGCCTGGTTGAGCTATGTCGTCACCAGCAAGGCGCGCGGTGAGATACGCCATGCGCTCAAGACGATGCACTTGGAGGAATCCGCCAAGCTCGGAGAGCGACTCTTGGGACAAGCTCTCGCCACTTTGGGGCGCAAACTGTCGGATATCGAGGAATTGTGCTGGGAACGTGTGTTGCGGGAGACGGGCGCCAAATCACGGCAAGAGATCTTCGCCGACATTGGTTTGGGTCGCCGTCTCAACATGGTGATCGCACGCCAACTCGCCAAGCTGAGCGAAGGCGAAGCCTCCCGGCCGGAATCCAACCCCAGCGGCATCATCACCCTGCTCGGCACCGAGGGCATGGCGGTGCAATATGCCAAGTGCTGCCGCCCCATCCCGGGCGATCCCATCATCGGCGTCATCAAGAGCGGCCAGGGCCTCATCGTCCACACCCACGACTGCCCCTCCTTGCGCAAGGGCCGCGGCAGCAGCGAGGAGTGGCTGGACGTGGTGTGGGACAAGAGCATCAACAAACTGTTCGAAGTCAGCATCAAGCTCATCGTCGCCAACCAGCGCGGCGTGCTGGCCAAGGTGGCATCTTCCATCGCCGATGCCGAGTCCAACATCGAGAATGTGCATTTCACCAGCGAGGGCGATTACACCGCCTTGTATTTCACTCTGCAGGTAAGCAACCGTTTGCACCTAGCCACTGTCATGCGCGACCTGCGCAAGATACCGGAAGTGATCCGCATCACCCGGGTGAAGAGCATCCCGAACTAGTTTTTTACAGGAGATTCCGATGAAAGCGAGCCTGCGCCCCGGCATCCAGTACCAACACAGGTTCCTGCTCCCCCCGACCAAGACGGTGCCGGCGCTCTATCCGGAAGCGGAAGAGTTCCTCGCGATGCCGGAAGTCTTCGCCACCGGATTCATGGTTGGATTTCTGGAATGGGCCTGCATCAAATGCATCAACCCGCATATCGACTGGCCGACCGAGATGACCCTGGGTACGCATATCGACGTGAGCCATCTGGCGGCCACACCGCCCGGCATGGAGGTCACCGCGAACGTCGAGCTGATCGAGGTGGATGGCAAACGGCTGGTCTTTCAGGTGGAGGCGCATGACGGCGTCGACGTGATCTCCAAAGGACGGCACGAACGCTACATCGTCAACAAGGAAAGGTTCGATGCCAAGGTCGGCGAGAAACTGAAGCGCTGACCCGCCGCATACCTATATATAGTCAACCGCCGTTGCCAGACCTTCCGCCAAAGCGTCTGAGCAATTCCAGCATCGCGCTCGCCTTGTCCATGGTCTCCTGATACTCGGCCTCGCAGGTCGAATCGGCAACGATGCCACCGCCCGCCCAGCAACGGATCTCCCCGCCCGAGTGAACCAGTGTCCGGATGACGATGTTGGTGTCCATATCGCCGTCGTGCCCGATATAGCCGATGACACCGCAATACAGCCCGCGCCGGTCCGGTTCGAGTTGTTCGATGATCTCCATTGCGCGCTGCTTGGGCGCACCCGTGATTGAACCGCCCGGAAAACAGTCGCGCAGCAGATCGAGTGCGCTTTTGCCGCTGCGCAATCTGCCTTCAATGGTACTGACCAGATGATGCACATTGGCATAGCTTTCCACCTCGAATAGTTTGGTCGTCCGCACCGAACCCGGCTCGCAACTCTTGCCCAGATCGTTGCGCAGCAGGTCGACGATCATGAGGTTCTCGGCTCTGTCCTTGGGATGTCGGCGCAGATCTTCCGCCAGCCTTGCATCCTCTGCGGCATCGGCACTGCGCGGACGCGTACCCTTGATCGGTCTGGTCTGCACCTCACCGTGTTGTACCCGCAAGAAACGTTCTGGAGAAGCGCACAGGATCTGCGCCTGCGGCCAATCAAGGAAAGCCGAATAGGGTGCCGGACTGATCGAACGAAGTTCAAGGTAGGCCGGATATGCATCTCCTGTCGCCGCTACTGAATATCGCTGCGCGAGATTGACCTGATAACAGTCACCTTCATGCAGATACTTTTGCACTGTCTCGAAGGCGCTGCGGTAAGTGGTGGGAGTGAAGTTGGAAACGATCTCACCCTGCACACATAGCGGTTCGACTTGCTGTGGGACCACCGGCGCCGCCTGTATCCGCGATAGGACTTGCACCAATACCTGTGCAGTTCCCGTATGCCGCAGTCGCGACACCAGCCGCGCGCTTAGTTCCTGATGGTCGATGATGATAGCCCAATCGTAGATACCGACCGCCATCTCGGGCAGATGCTCCGTATCGTTGGTATTGTCAGGAATGCGCGCGTAGCGCCGCGCCAAGTCGTATCCCCAGTAGCCCAGCGCCCCGCCCGCGAACGGTATGTCCGCCATGGGCGATATCGGCTCACCCAGAAGTTCGCGCACGACCTCGAATGGATCACCGCTCTGCTGGCGCACGCTGGACGCATCGCTGATCTCTGTGATCCCGCCACGGGTGACCACCCTGGCGACCGGCCCCGCCACGAGGATGTCGTAGCGCCCGCCGCCGGCGCTATCCAGCCAGACCGCCCAAGCCAAGTCGCGGATCGCGGAGAAGTAGGCGCCGGCATCGGCCCGATAGGGAAGAGGGGTGCTGTACAGCATCAATGATAAAATCGCGTTATCGCAAATTGGAAACTACTATGACCACCATCGTGGCTGTCAAAAAGAACGGTTATGCCGCCATCGCGGCCGATACCCTGACCACTTTCGGCAATACCCGCCTGCACGCAAATCTGGATGCTTCGCACGACAAGATACTGCAAGTCGGCGACAGCTTCGTCGGCGTCTGCGGAAGTGCGGCGCACCATCTGGTACTGACCAGCTTGCTGGCCAAGATGCCTGACGTACAGCTTAACAGCAAGGCTGCGATCTTTGAAACATTCCGCAAGCTGCACCCCATCCTCAAGGAAGAATGCTTCCTGAATCCCAAGGAGGACGAGGAAGACCCGTATGAGTCCAGCCAGATCACCGCGCTGATTGCCAACAGCAGCGGCATCTATGCCATCTACTCGATGCGCGAGGTGTTCGAGTACACGCAGTACTGGGCCATCGGCTCGGGACATGAGTTCGCACTGGGCGCCATGCACCAGACCTATGCGCGCCACGACGATGCAGGCGATATCGCGCGCGCCGGCGTTGAAACAGGGATCGCTTTCGACAAGAATAGCGACACACCCATCACTTTGTACAAGGTGAAATTGGCCTAATACAAGTTTTTCAGGCAGTTAGAGATGGTAATTCGAAACTAGGGGAGTTTCGCTTTTTCAGAGGGAGCAGAACCCCTCCAGCGTTTTGGATGCTTGACGGCCATCTGATTCAACAGAGGGCACAAACCCCTCCATCTCTTCGTGGCCAAAAAAATTTCCGAACTTGCCGTTGTCAGACAGCGGTGCGAGCCTTTGCACTACGCAGACCACCACGATACGCCAAGTATTTCTACCTTACGCTTCCCAGAGGGGACAATGCCCCGCGCACTTTCGCAAGTGCGAAAAACATCTTTCCGAGCCTGTCCGGCTCGCTACCCGACAACCGTGAATCAGCCCCTCTCTAAACTAGCCGATCGGGGCTGTCTTCACAGCCTCCCACCACATTAGTTCGGCTTGCTGATGCCGGGTGTGGGAAAAGGCCAGGTCGCAGCCGGACGCACAGGAGCCGGAGCAGAAGGAGCCAACGACGTTGCGGCTGGAGCTGCAACTGGCTTAGCTGCTGCGGGCTTCTTTGCTACAGCCTTTTTAGCAGCGGGCTTCTTGGCTGCCGGCTTCTTGGCTGCTACTTTCTTAGCGGCTGGCTTCTTTGCTACGGCCTTTTTGGCAGCGGGCTTCTTGGCTGCTGCTTTCTTGGCTGCCGGCTTCTTGGCTGCTACTTTCTTAGCAGCTGGCTTCTTTGCTGCGGCCTTTTTGGCAACGGGCTTTTTAGCTGCTGCTTTTTTAGCTGCCGGCTTCTTGGCTGCTACTTTTTTAGCGGCCGGTTTCTTGGCTGCTACTTTTTTAGCTGCCGGTTTCTTGGCTGCTACTTTTTTAGCGGCCGGCTTCTTAGCTGCTGCCTTTTTAGCGGCCGGCTTCTTGGCTGCTACTTTTTTGGCTGCGGGCTTCTTAGCTGCTACTTTTTTAGCGGCCGGTTTCTTGGCTGCTACTTTTTTGGCTGCGGGCTTCTTTGCAGCCGCCTTTTTTGCTGCGGGTTTAGCTTTCTTTGCTGCTACCATTTCAACCTCCTTGAGTGGTGAAAGTTAACAAAAAACAACACTACGACAAAACAACTACTACTCCTCCAACACGCCGCAAGCGGCGTGACTGAAGCTCTTGCAACAAAGGCCGCCGAAGCAGCCTTTGAAAATCCTCATCTCAAGACAGGGCAACCCGCCTGGTAAGCGAAAGATCGCTCCTTGGCTGCCGCAACCCCAGCGCCATTCCTCAACAAAGGAGCAAGACTCAACCCCGGGAATATCCCGACCTCAAACAAACCTGTATTTGGAACCGGCAGAAGGCCATCTCTCATAGCCAACCGCGGAATGGACAAGCGATAAAGACTGTCACCAAGCCAGTTTGGCGACTCTGCGGACGATCTGGAAATTTGGAGGGAGGGGAACCCCTGAGAAAGAATCTCGCTTTTGGATTGCGCCAACGGCGCTATGTAAGTTGAATCTCGAGCTTCAAGTTCGCGCAAGCGAAGTCCCCTTTTGCCTTTTTATGCCTCTTTTGAACACTACAGCTAGTGTCTGGCGTAGAAATTTTTTACTACATCTTGCGGTTGCAACTTTATCTTAAATATGTTTGCTGTCAATATATAAATTGAAGTTTATGCATTTTTTTGTTATGTCGCCGTGAAAAAATTCTGCCGGTTCGTTCACGCAAAAATTTTCCCGGTCACGCACTCATCAGACACCCGCATCGACCCAAGTTCAGAAGACATCCGGCGCACTTGCGCCGCCCATCATCTACACAACCGCCATCGCATGACGAGCTCAGTCCTGAAAATGAAAACGCTCCCGCGAGGGGAGCGTTTCTGGGGCTTTCGCCCGAGTGGCCGGCCCTGATCAATCCCAGGAAAGCGCTCCGCCCGTTTGATATTCAGTTACGCGGGTCTCGAAGAAGTTCTTTTCCTTCTTCAAATCGATCATCTCGGACATCCACGGGAACGGGTTGGTCGCCCCGGGGAAGATAACGTCGAGGCCGATCTGCTGGCAGCGGCGGTTCGCGATGAAGCGCATGTACTCCTTGAACATGGCAGCGTTCAGCCCCAGGATGCCACGCGGCATCGTGTCGTCTGCATAGGCCGATTCCAGCTCGGCCGCCCTGCGGAACAGGCCGGAAAGCTCGGCCTTGAACTCGGGCGTCCACAGGTGCGGGTTCTCCATCTTGATCTGGTTGGCCATGTCTACCCCGAAGTTCAGGTGCAGGGACTCGTCGCGCAGGATGTACTGGAACTGCTCGGCCGCACCGGTCATCTTGTTCTGGCGGCCCATAGCCAGGATCTGCACAAAACCAACGTAGAAGAACATGCCTTCCATGATGCAGGCGAACACGATCAGGCTCTTCAGGAGCTTCTGGTCGTTCTCCGGCGTGCCGGTCTTGAATGCGGGGTTGGTCAGTGTATCGATGAACGGCAGCAGGAATTCGTCCTTGGCGCGGATGCTGTCCACCTCGTGGTACATATTGAAGACCTCGCCCTCGTCCATGCCGAGCGACTCGACGATGTACTGGTAGGCATGGGTATGGATGCCCTCGTCATAGGCCTGGCGCAGCAGATACTGACGGCATTCCGGCGCCGTGATGTGGCGATAGGTGCCCAGCACGATGTTGTTGGCAGCCAGACTGTCGGCGGTGCTGAAGAAACCCAGATTCCGCATCACGATGCGACGCTCGTCGGCGGTCAGACCATTCGGGCTCTTCCACAGGGCGATGTCGGCGGACATGTTGATCTCCTGCGGCATCCAATGGTTGGCGTTGCCAGCCAGATACTTCTCCCACGCCCATTTGTACTTGAACGGCACCAGCTGGTTCACGTCGCAGCTGCTGTTGATGATGCGCTTGTCTTCGGCGCGGATGCGTCCGATGGTCTTTGAGGCGATCGTGTAATCCTTATCGTCCTTCTTTTCGACCACCGGGGTGCCCATATCGATGGTTGCCATGCGCAAGCCCGCTTGGGCGGACGGCGTCAGTTCTTCGTCAAAATTCAACATATCTTTCCTTTACCACTTTGAATCCGCCACACGATGCGGCGAACGTACGTTCTTACTGGCAAGCCTCGCACTCTGGGTTATCTATAGAACAAAACTTCGTTTCTTCCGTTGCCGGAGCCGCAGACATACCCCCCACCCCCGCATCGCTGGAAACCGAGTTCAGCGAACCGGCACGCGAAGTCGACTTCTCGGCCGAGGTCGCGCCCATGGAACGCAGGTAATAGGTAGTCTTCAGGCCGCGCAGCCATGCCAGCTTATAGGTGTCGTCCAGCTTGCGTCCCGAAACACCCGCCATATAGATGTTCAGCGACTGCGACTGGTCTATCCATTTCTGGCGACGCGATGCGGCTTCGATCAGCCAGGTCGGCTCGACCTCGAAGGCGGTCGCGTACAGCTCGCGCAGTTCGGCCGGGATACGGTCGATCTTGGACAGGCTGCCGTCGAAATACTTGAGGTCGGCGATCATCACCTCGTCCCACAGACCCAAGGTCTTCAGGTCGCTCACCAGATGATCATTGATCACAGTGAACTCGCCGGACAGGTTCGATTTCACGAACAGGTTCTGGTAGGTTGGCTCGATGCTCTGCGACACACCGATGATGTTGGAGATGGTCGCCGTCGGCGCGATGGCCACACAGTTCGAATTGCGCATGCCGTTCTGCTGGATGAGAGCACGCAGCGCATCCCAATCCAGGCTGGCGGACATATCCACCTCGACGAAACCGCCGCGCTGCTCACGCAGCAGGTTCAGGCTATCCTGCGGCAGGATGCCCTTATCCCACAGGCTGCCGCGGTAACTGGCATAACGGCCGCGCTCCGCCGCCAGCTCACTCGACGCCCAGTAGGCGTAGTAGCAGACCGCCTCCATGGAACGGTCGGCGAACTCGATCGCGGCTTGGGACGAGTACGGAATGCGCAATTCGTGCAGGCAATCCTGGAAACCCATGATGCCGAGGCCGACCGGACGGTGCTTCAGGTTGGCGTTACGTGCCTTGGCTACCGCGTAATAATTGATGTCGATCACGTTATCCAGCATGCGCATGGCTGTTCCGATGGTGCGCTTGAGCTTGTCGTGGTCGATCTGTCCGGCCTTGGCGTGTCCCTTGGGGAAGATATGCGCCGTCAGGTTGACCGAGCCGAGGTTGCACACGGCGATCTCGCTATCCGAGGTGTTCAGCGTGATCTCGGTACACAGGTTGGAACTGTGCACCACGCCCATATGCTGCTGCGGGCTGCGGATGTTGCACGGATCCTTGAAGGTGATCCAGGGATGACCGGTCTCGAACAGCATGGTCAGCATCTTGCGCCACAGCGACTGCGCGGGCACCTTCTTGAACAGCTTCAGCTCGCCACTGGCGGCCTTGGCCTCGTAGGCGGTATAGGCCTTCTCGAATTCGGTGCCGAACTTGTCATGCAGGTCGGGACAGTTCGAGGGCGAGAACAGGGTCCATTCGCCGCCTTCCATCACGCGCTTCATGAACAGGTCGGGGATCCAGTTCGAGGTGTTCATGTCATGCGTACGGCGGCGGTCATCGCCGGTGTTCTTGCGCAGTTCCAGGAATTCTTCGATATCGAGGTGCCAGGTCTCCAGGTAGGCGCACACCGCGCCCTTGCGCTTGCCGCCCTGGTTCACCGCCACGGCGGTGTCGTTCACCACCTTGAGGAAGGGCACCACGCCCTGCGATTTGCCGTTGGTACCCTTGATGTGGCTGCCGAGCGCGCGCACATTGGTCCAGTCGTTGCCCAGACCACCCGCGAACTTGGACAGCAGGGCGTTCTCTTTCAATGCCTCATAGATGCCATCCAGATCGTCCGCCACCGTGGTCAGATAGCAGGAAGACAGTTGCGAGCGGCGCGTACCCGAATTAAACAGGGTCGGCGTGGAGCTCATGAAGTCGAAGCTGGACAGCAAACGGTAGAACTCGATGGCGCGTTCTTCGCGGTTGATCTCGTTCAGGCTCAGGCCCATCGCCACGCGCATAAAGAATGCTTGCGGCAATTCGATGCGCTTGTCTTCGATATGCAGGAAATAGCGGTCATACAGCGTCTGTAGACCGAGGTAATTGAATTGCTGGTCGCGGCTCGCATCCAGCGCCTTGGCCAGACGCTCAAGGTCGAAATGCCCCAATTCCTCGTTCAGCAGCTCGGCTTCAATGCCCTGCTTAATGTACTTGGGGAAATAGTCGACATAGCGCGCCGCCATGTCGGCCTGCAGCACTTCCTCGCCGAGGATCTCGCAAAAGATGTTGTTCAGCAGCAGACGGGCAGTGACGAAACTGTAGGCCGGATCGTGCTCGATCAGCGTACGCGCGGAAAGAATGGAGCACTTGCGCACTTCTTCGATGGCAACACCATCGTACAGATCCTTCAGGGTCAGTTTGAGGACCTGCTCCGCATCGACCGCAGAACCCAGTCCCGCGCAGGCCGCTTGGATCTGGCCGGCCAATTCAGCCACGTCGAGCGGACGGAGATTGCCACCCACTTTCACATTCAGCACATGGGCTACGTCGGTCTCTTTCTTGCCCTTGCTGCGTTCGCGCGTACGTTGCTCGCGATACAGCACATAAGAACGCGCCACGTCGTGTTCACCCGAACGCATCAGGGACAGTTCGACCTGGTCCTGGATATCCTCGATATGCAGGGTCCCGCCATGCGGCTGGCGGCGCACCAGCGCATTCACCACATTCGCGGTCAATTGTTCGACCAGTTCGCGCACGCGCGCGGATGCGGCCCCCTGCCCGCCGTTGACGGCGATAAAAGCCTTGGTCACCGCAATGGAAATCTTGCCCGGTTCGAACGGAACCACGGACCCGTTGCGACGGATCACCTTGTACTGGTCTAGCGGAAGACTGCCGGAGGAGGCGACGGATTCGGAATTTTGATGCGCGAGCATGGGTGAAACAGAAGAAGACACACTTTCAGAAGCAAGCAGCATAAAACTCCCCTTTATTATTATTTACTTGGGGCAATTCGGAATAACCAGCAGCCCCAGCGAAAATTACAAAACCACTACATCTAGTGGTCCAACCCTGAATTTTCACTAATTCTAGTGCATGAATATTTTTATGCAAGATATATTTTGGCCTATATCTTTTTAATCCTGCAGCTATGCCGGGGTATTAAGAATGCAGCAGATGGGTGACGCTCAGACGGGGCGGTTAGGGAGTTTGTCCCAGTCAAAGAACGGGCCGGGATCGGTCTTGCGTCCAGGGGCGATGTCGGAATGGCCGGCGATGTCGCGGATGGGAAACGTCCGCTTGAGATACCGGGTCAGCCGCATCAATGCGACATATTGTTTTTCGCTGAAAGGTTCGAAGTCGCTCCCTTCGAGCTCGATGCCGATGGAAAAATCGTTGCAGCGCTGCCGCCCTGCCCAGTTCGAGACCCCGGCATGCCAGGCTCGCCTGTTGCAGGACACGAACTGGACGACCTGCCCATCACGCCGCACCAGAAAATGGGAAGAGACCCGAACGCCATTGAGCTGCTCGAAGTAGGGGTGTGCCGAATGATCCAGCGTGTTGGTGAAGAAACGCTCGACGGCATCCCCGCCGTACTCGTTCGGCGGCAGACTGATGTTATGGATGACCAGCAGGTCTATCGGGGTATGTGGCGGGCGGGCGTCATGGTTGGGGGAGGCCACCCGCCGCACCCCGCTCAGCCAGCCCTGTGCATCCAGCTTCAATCTGTATTGTCCTTGTCGGTGATGGACAGGCGCTCCATGCGATAACGCAGAGCCCGGAAAGTCACCCCGAGTATCTTGGCCGCCGCCGTGCGGTTGAACCGCGTCTGGTGCAGCGCCTCAAGGATGGCCTCGCGCTCGATCCGGTCGAGATAGTCGGTGAGCGGGTACTTGCCCGCCCCGCCATTCCTGGTCTCGCCTTGCGTCAATTGCACCGGAATCAATTGCAGATCCTCCGGCGTGATGATGCCGTCCTGGCATAGCGCCAGCGCCCGCTCGATGATGTTCTCGAGTTCGCGCACGTTGCCGGGATAATCGTAGGCCGCCAGTTGCTGCAATGCCTGTGCGGAAAGACTGGCCTGCGTATCACCGCGCAACCGCTCCAGCATCCGACCGGCGATCCCGGACACATCCTCGCGCATCTCGCGCAGGGATGGCATATGCAGGGAAATGACGTTCAGCCGGTAATAGAGATCCTGCCGGAAAGTGCCCTGTTGCACGCATTTCGCCAGATCGTGGTGGGTGGCGCTGAGGATGCGCACATCCACCGGCTCCTCCTGCGTTGCACCGACCCGGCGCACGCTCTTCTCCTGAATGGCGCGCAACAGTTTGACTTGCATCACCATCGGCAGATCGGCCACCTCGTCCAGCAACAGGGTGCCGTGATTCGCCGCCTGGAAGAACCCTTCTCTATCCTTGTCCGCACCGGTGAACGCCCCCTTGCGATAACCGAAGAACTCGCTCTCCATCAGATTTTCGGGGATCGCACCGCAGTTGACCGCGACGAAAGGCTGCTCGCTGCGCGCACTCTTCTCCACGATCAGGCGAGCAGCCAACTCCTTGCCGCTGCCGGATTCGCCGCTGATATGCACCGGCGCCTGGCTGCGTGCCACGCGGGCTATCAGTTCACGCACCTGCGCCATAGCCGGGGAATCCCCCAGCAACACCCGCTCGCTCGGCTTGGCCGCTGATACTGCCGCGGGCAGGCGCAGCGCCGAAGTGACCAGTGTGCGCAACTGGTCCAGCGCCACCGGTTTGGACAGATAGTCGAAAGCGCCCGCCTTGAGCACCGCCACCGCGTTCTCCAAATTCCCGTGTGCAGTGATCACTGCCACCGGCACATCCAGACCGCGCTCGGCGATATGGCGCACCACCTCCAGCCCATCCCCGTCCGGCATGCGCATGTCGGTCAAGCACAGGTCGAAGTGGCCGTTATCCAGACTCTGTTTAGCCTGCTGCACGCCGCTCGCGCGCACGACTTCCAGCCCCATGCGCACCAGCGTCAGTTCCAGCAACTCCAGGATGTCCGCCTCGTCGTCAACCACCAGCACGCGCGGGATAGGTTTAGCCTCACGTTTCATTGTTGCTCCCAAACAGGATGCGGAAACACGCGCCGCCATCCGGGGCGCGCCTGTACTCGATCATTGCACCGTTCGCCTCGCATAACTCGCGCGCTATATATAGTCCCAGCCCGGTGCCGCCAGAATCGGTGGTAAAGAAAGGCTCGAACAGTTTCTGCACCGCATCGGCGGACACACCCGGGCCATCGTCCGCAATCTCCAGCGCGGTCCTGCCATCGTCGACGATGAACGCATGCAAACGCACACTGCCATCGCGCCGCTGACTATAGCGCAAAGCGTTGCGGCACAGATTCCACAACACCTGCTCGAAGTGGCCACGGTCGAAGCGGATGTAGCTGGCCGGCTCAACCTGCAGCGCAAACACCGTGCGCGGCACCTGTTCGACCTGGCAGATGTTCTCCAGCAGCTCGTCCAGACAGACCAGCAGATTGAGCCGTTCCGCTTCCAGGCGGTCGCGGCGATTGACTTGCATCACGTCCTGCACGATGCGGTTCAGCCGCTTGGTATTGTCGAGGATGATCTGGAACAGGCGCGCTTGCACCACGTCATGCTCCTGCTCCTTCAGCAACTCGGCCGCATAACTGATCGAGGACAGCGGGTTACGCACCTCGTGCGCGATGTTCGCGGTCAACCGCCCCAGCGCGGCCAACTTGACCTGTTGCGCCTGCTCCTGCGCTCGCTGCAAGTCTTCCAGCACCACCACCGCCCCCCAGAAACCGCCGCGCTGCACCGGCAGGAACCTGACCTTCACCGGATGGTTGGTTCCGGGCAGACGCAATACTTCGTGCCCGAGCGCCTTGTTCTGCCGCCAGGCCGCAAACATCGCCTCCAGCAGGGGCGAACATTCGGCCAGTGGCGTCTTGCCGCCAAAGGGAAAGATGAAACCAAGCAGTCTCTCCGCACCGGGATTCGATTGCCGCACGATCCCGCGCTCGTCCACCACCAGCACCCCGTCTGGCATGTCCTGGATCATCAGGCGGTTGGCTTCGGTGATGTTGGACAAGTCCACGCCGCGCCGCACCGCCAGATTCTCGCTGGCGACGGCATATTTGGACATGGTGTGCGCCAGCCAGGCCACTGCGAAATAGGACGCGCACAGGATACCGGTCTGGAAAAACTGCGCCATGAGACCGTCGTGTGCCAACACCGCATAGCCATGCCCCAGCAGCATCGCGATACTGGCCAGCGCGGAGAACAGCAGGGTGATGCGGCCGCGGACGATCATCCCGGCCAGCGCCAGCGACACCAGCAGCAGCATGCCCAGATTGCTCTGGATGCCGCCACTGAGATAAGTCAGCAGCGTCACCGCCCCGATGTCGGTACATATTTGGAATGCCAGCTGCAGATTGGAGCGCGGCCTGCGCAGCGCGACTGCGAGGACAGAAAGCAGGACCAACAGGGTATAGGCCGCGGCGACCCAGAAGAAGAACGCCTGATGGTAAGTGTCCTGCCCGAACATCTCGCCGAACAGGCCCGGCACGAGCAGCAACACGCCGCCGAGTATCAGCCGGTAAAGATTGAAGAAACTGATGGAACGCCACTGGCTCTCTTGCGTCAACGGCGCAGCCGTCTGCAAGGCAGGAAAGAGGCCGGTGAGGGATAGACTATCCCGCATCGGACCTACTTGGGGTTATGTTCGCGCCGGTGCGCATCGCTGCAGTAGTAATTGCCCCCGGCCAGGATGCTCTCGCTCTTGGGCAGATGCACGCCGCATTTGGCACAGCGCACCATCTCTTCCGCCGCTGCCGGCACATCCTGCTGCGCGGGCGGCCGCTTGCGGAAAGCACGCAACAGCAGAAAGACCACCACGATGACGGCCAGCAGAAAAAGCAAGCGACTCATGCGTCTTACTCCACAGAGCGCCGCACACTGGCGGCTATGAATTGGTCGGGGTGAGAGGATTCGAACCTCCGACTCCTGCGTCCCGAACGCAGTACTCTACCAGGCTGAGCTACACCCCGAATCGATGAAACTAAAATTGCCGCGATGCGGCAAAGTGGGACAATTCTAACAGAGACTGCTTATATTTAGAATCGGCAAATGCAGAGATCGCCGCACATGCCGCCTCGGCCTCGCGCAAAGCCTGCTGGCGCGTGAACTCAAGCGCCCCGGTGGCGCGGATGATCTCCAGCACCTCGGCAAACTTGCCCACATCGCCCTGCTCGATCGCGCCGCGCACCACCGCGGCCTGCGCCGCCGTACCGTGCCGCATCGCGTGGATCAACGGCAGCGTCGGTTTGCCCTCGGCCAGATCGTCTCCCAGATGTTTGCCGGTCTGCGCCTCGTCGGCGGAATAGTCCAGCACATCGTCGATCAACTGGAACGCGGTGCCCAGATGCATGCCGTATTTCGCGGCAGCCTCTTCGTCCGCAACCGATGCCTTACCGAGGATAGCCCCCAGCCGCATCGCCGCCTCGAACAGCTTGGCAGTCTTGTAGTGGATCACCCGCATGTAGCTCGGCACATCCACATCCGCATCGTGGCAGTTGAGCAGCTGCAACACCTCGCCCTCGGCGATCACGTTGGTCGCATCGGCCAGCGTCTGCATCACACGCATCTCGCCCACGTTCACCATCATCTGGAAAGCGCGCGAATAGAGGAAGTCGCCGACCAGCACACTCGCGGCATTGCCGAACAGCGTGTTTGCCGTCTCGCGCCCCCGGCGCAGCTCGGATTCGTCCACCACATCGTCGTGCAACAGGGTCGCGGTATGGATGAACTCCACCACCGCCGCAAGCTCGTGATGATGCTTGCCGGAATAGCCGAAAGCCTGCGCAGACAACAGCACCAGCGCCGGACGCAGGCGCTTGCCACCGCTATTGATGATGTACTCGCCGACCTGGTTGACCAGCGCCACTTCGGAGTGCAGCCGGGTGCGGATCACCGCGTCCACCGCCGCCATATCTTCCGCGAGCAACTGTTTGAGATTGTTCAAGGTATTCCTATTCCGAATTCGATTTCACTGCCGGGCGCGTCTGTGCGCTCTTATGGGGGGCGCATTGTCGCACAAAGCCGTACTGGCTGATAAGCGCCTCGTACCGAGGCTGTTGCGGGCTCCCCGATGCCGCCTTGCAAATCCTTGACCCTGTATACGGAGTGGGTTAGCGTGCGGGCAGTGAAAATAATAAGTTTCGCGAGCTCGGGAAAATACAGGGAGATTCAAATGAAGCACGCACTGCTTACCGCCTGCCTTGCGCTGTGGTCTGTCGTTCTCAACAGCGCCTTCGCAGACACGCAGGATGAACTCACCCGCGCCGTCGTCGGCTACGAAGTCGCCCTGCCAAAGGTCGAGGCTTACGAAGCGGCACTGGCCGACCTGGTCCAATGGGCCCAAGCCCATCCCGACGACACAAAGTTCTTTCGCGACAAGAATACCCGTACCACCTCACTGGATGCAGCGGCGAAACGTCTGGAGAGCGTCCCCGGCATCAAGAACATCCTCGACAAGCACCAGATCACCGGCAAGGATATGTCTTTGATGCCAATGGCCCTGCTGTCCAGCAGGGCGGTGGTGATGGCGGAAATGCGCGGCATGACAATGCCGCCCGTCCAGACCAATGCTGCCAGTGTCGCGATGGTCAGGGCCAACGACGCAAAGATAGAGAAATTGTTGGAACGCATCATGGCGCACCTGAGAACGCTGCGCGGCAGCGAAAAGGAAAATCACGTCAATCCGTAGATCAAACACAGGAGGAAAGTCATGAGGCGCACCCGTTATCTCTCGGTAAATCGCATCGCCTTCTTCATCGCAGGTTTTCTGCTGCTTCCCCCCTCACTTGCCGTTTCCGCAAACGACAATCCCAAGTGTGAGCCCAATCCGGTGTTCAAGCGATTCGCAGGAGAGGTGATGGGCAGTTGCGAGCGGGCGCGTTTCAAGGCACTTGAACTCTGGGGGCGCAAGGAGGCGCCGGAGAATCCGAAGTCGCCGGTTCGTCCGTTCAACGTCGAAGGCGAGTACTGGTATTACTTCAACGATATCGAGCCGGATGCCAAAGGCCGGCATCCAGGCAAGCTGGAGGTGCAGCGCAACTTCGAGAATGCGGTCCGCAGCGCCAAGGGCGTGATCCTGAACGCCAGTTCCGGCAAGGTGGTTTATCGAATCAAAAAAGACAGCGACGAATTCTGGGGTGAATCGGGTTGCGGCCGTGGCGGAGATGACTGCTCGGCGGTGATGCACAAGATCGTGCGCGTCGCCGCGATGGAACAGTCGGTCGTGGTTTCGGCGGAGCAGATCGCAAAGACAATCATGGATGAAGGCAAGGCCGTCTTTTACGGGCTGTACTTCGACACCGACAAATCCGTGCTCAAGCCCGAATCCGCCCCCACCCTCACCGAGATCGCCAAATGGCTGAAAGAGAACCCAGCCAACAACGTGTTCATCGTCGGCCACACCGACATGCAGGGCAGCGTCGAACACAACCTCACACTCTCGCGCAGCCGCGCCGAGGCAGTAGTCACCGCACTGGTCAAGCAGCACGGCATCAAATCCGAAAGACTGAAAGCGGAAGGCGTCGCCTCCTTCGCCCCGGTCTCCAACAACACCGCCGAAGCGGGCCGGGCCAAGAACCGGCGCGTTGAAATGGTACTGCGCTGACCCGGCCGCCAGAATGCCCCCTCCTTTTCTCCTGTTGACGCTCACCAGCCCCTTCCCAGCATCGGCACAGGAAGGGGGCGTTGCCCCCAACTCCGCAAACCCGAACGAATCGGAGCCAGACCATGGCGAATCACGCCGCTTCAATCGATAAGCTTTCAATTCCATCCCCGCAGGGGGCAGTGCCGCGCCGCCGTCTATTTCGTTCTCTGGGCCAGAACAAGAAAGGCCAGATACATTGGATATCTTCTCCGGCCGGAGCGGGGAAAACGACGCTGGTTGCAAGCTACATCCATGACCACCAGCTTCCCTGCCTCTGGTACCACATGGATGAAGGCGACAGCGATCTTGCATCCTTCTTCTATTTTCTCCGAAACGGCGCCGAACCGTTCGGCACGCGGAATAGCGACTCACTGCCGTTGCTCACACCGGAATACAGCTTTGGCATCCAGACTTTCTTCATAAGATTCTTTGAAGAATTATCTGCAACGCTGCCCCACGGCGCCTGTCTCGTATTCGACAATTACCACCACATTCCCGCCGCCTCTGCGTTTCACAACCTGATCGCGCAGGGGCTGGAGATAGTATCCGGCGCGCTATCAGTCATCATCATCAGCCGTACCGAGCCACCCGCTTCCTTTGCGCGTCTTAGCGCAGGAGGAAAGTTGAAACTGACAGGCTGGCCCGACCTGCGCTTGAGCAGCGAAGAGACCCGTGCCGTTGTGCGCAAGGCAGTTGGCCGGGCTGTATCGGACGATACCGTCGCATGGTTGCAGGCGGCTTCGGAAGGATGGGCCGCCGGCATTGTGCTGATGATGGAATCGCTCAAGCGCGAAGATGCACAGGTCCGCATTCCGGAACATCTGACCCTGATCCAGATCTTCGATTATCTGGCAGGCGAGGTGTTCGACAAGGCCGATCACCCGACCCAACAGGTGCTGCTCATCTCCGCACTGCTACCTGTTATGCCTGGCGCACTGGCCAACACCATCACCGGCATTCCCGGCGCGGATGAGATACTGGCTCGTTTTGGCCGTAACCATTTCTTTACCGAAAAACTGTCGGCGGCAGGCGTTGCCTATCGTTTCCATTCCCTGTTCCGCCAGTTTCTGATTGCGCGCGCCAAAGCCGCTCTTCCGGCCGAAAGGGTTCTCGATGTGCAAAGCAACGCTGCGCTATTGTTCCGGCGTGAAGGATTGGTCGAGGATGCGGCCCAGCTCTGGCGAGATTGCGGCGACTGGGAAGCGCTATCCCGGCTCGTTCTGGAAGAAGCCCCCAGGCTGCTGTCGCAGGGTCGCGCCGCGACGCTGCTGGCATGGATAGAGATCATTCCGGACGAACTGCGGCGTGCACGCCCCTGGCTGCTGTACTGGCAGGGGGTCGCAGACATCCTGCGTGATTTGCAGCTTGCCCGTTCACGCCTTGAGCTGGCTTACCGTTCGTTCAGGCAGCAGGGGGATGTGGCGGGTACCTACCTTGCCTGGTCCGGCATCATCGATACGTTCACTTACGAGTGGAGCGATTTCTCCCCGCTGGATCACTGGATCGACGAACTGCAGAACATCAGAAATCAATATCCGGAATTTCCCGCGCCAGAGATCGATGCCCGAGTCACAGCAGGCATCTTTTGCGCGCTCATGTACCGGCAACCGCAACATGCCGACCTGCCGCTGTGGGAAGACCGGCTCAAGCACATCCTGCTGGAAGGCAAGGCCGACTACCATTTGCGCATGATCATGAGCAGCCACCTGCTGCTCTACTACATGTGGTGGATAGGCGACCTGTCCAAGGCGGCCATCGTCATCAAGACACTCCGGCAGGGAAGCGGAAAAAGCGGCGCCGCGTCATTGCCCACCATCATCTGGTCGGGCATTGAAGCGGGCTATTACTGGATGGCGGCGGACACGGAGCGCTGCGTGCAGTCTGCCACCACGGGTTTGCAGGAGGCGGACCGCAGCGGCATACATCTCTGGGATTTCATGCTGTGCGCGCAGGGCGTGTACGGTACGCTTTCGGCGGGGGATGGCGCACAGGCCGCCGCGTTCCTTGGCCGCATGGAAGTGTCGATCAATCCCGGCGCCTTGCAACACACCGGGCACTATCATTTCCTCGCAGCCTGGGAAGCGCTGTACAAAGGCCAGGCTGCGCTTGCAGAAGAACACGCGCGGACAGCGCATCGGCTGGTGGAACAGGCCGGCACACCTTTCACGCTGGCTGCCAGCAAATTCGGTCTGGGCGAAGTGCTGATCGAGCGTGGCGACATCGACCAGGCCATGCCCTTTTTGACCGATGCTCTTGAGATCGGCCGCGCCATCAGAAGCAGGACCACCGAATACCAGGCGCTGCTCAGGATCGCCTATGGACTGTTCAAGCAGAAAAAGATCGAAGCAGCGCGGACTGCGCTCAATAATGCGTTCGCCATCGGACGTGCGCAGGGTTACTTCAATTTCGCATGGTGGCGACCGCAGATGATCACGCGCTTGTGCTGCGAAGCGCTGGATGCGGGGATAGAGCGCGAGTATGTGCGCGAGCTGATCATCCTGCGCAGATCGAACATGGCGCTTCCGGCTGTTGCTCAGGCGGACTGGCCGTGGGAATTGATGATCTACACGCTGGGCAAGTTTGAAGTCGTCATCGATGGGAAACCGCTCAGCTTCGAGGGGCGGGTACAGCAGATGCCGCTCAACCTGCTCAAGGCGATCATCGCGCTCGGCGGTACCGCCGTACCGCAGGAAAAACTCGAGCAAGCCCTCTGGCCCGATTCGGAAGGTGATGCCGCGCACACTGCATTCGGCACCAATTTGCACCGGTTGAGGAAACTGCTGGGGCGGGACGATTTCATCCAGGTGCAGAACGGGCTGGTCAGCCTGGATGCCGGGCAGGTGTGGGTCGATCTCAGCGCGTTCGAGCAAACGACGGAGACCGCGAGTAACGGCGAGGACGGCATCACGCAGGCGGACGCGAAGCTGGCCATCGAACTCTATCGCGGCCACCTATTTCCAGGCGACCTCGGGAAAGCCTGGACCATCACCCGCCGCGAGCGGGCCAAAGTCCGGTTCCGCAGGGCGATCTCCTCGCTTGCAGCGGGGCTTGAACGGATCGGGAACTGGACTGAGGCGGCCTTGCACTACGAGCGCGGACTGGAACTGGACGAAGTGGCAGAAGAGTTCTACCTCAAGCTGATGAATTGTCACCTCCGGCTGGGTGAACGGGCCAAGGCGCTCTCCGTTTACGAGCGCTGCCACCACACCCTCGCCGCCATCCTGCAAGTGCAGCCCTCCCCGGAAATCCAGCGCCTTGCCCTGCACATCCGGAGCGCCAACTGACGACATTGCATTGATTCACAACAAAGAACCGCTGTAACCCTCCTGTAAGCGGATATCAGGCATGCTTGGTCAGGTGCCGTGACTACCGTGCAAACAGCGGGAACCGAACGACAACCGAAACACCGGGAGAACCAGATGAAGAACGCTTTGCTTACCGTCTGCTTTGCACTGTGGATAGCCGCATTCAACACCGCCTTTGCCGATTCGCAGGAAGAACTGACCCATGCGGTCGTCGGCTACGAAGTCAACATGCCCAAGGTCGAGGCTTACGAGTCGGCGCTGGCTGACCTGGTCCAGTGGTCCAAGGCACATCCCAAGGATACCAAGCTCTTCCGCGACAAGAATAGCCGCGTCACATCGCTGGACCAAGCAATCAAGCAACTGGAGAGCGTACCCGGCATCAAGAGCATCCTCGACAAGCACAACATCACCGGACGCGACATGGCGTTGATGCCGATGGCCCTGCTCACCAGTTCGGCCGTGGTGATGGCGGAAAAGCGCGGCATGACGATGCCGCCCGTCCAGACCAATGCAGCAAGTGTCGCGCTGGTCAGGGCCAACGATGCCAAGGTGGAAAAATTGCTGGAACGCATCATGGGAAACCTGAGAACGTTGCGCGGCACCGAAAAGGAAAATTACGTCAATCCGTAAGATTAGCCCGGGAGAAGAATCATGAAGCGCAGCAGCATTCACTCTTTCAGTCGTATCGCCTTCTTTGCCGCAGGTTTTCTGTTGCTTGCCCCTGCGTTTGCTGCTTCCGCAAACGACAACCCTAAGTGCGAACCGAACCCGTTGTTCAATCCATTCCCCAAGAGTTATCTGGACCTCTGCGAGCGGTCACGGTTCGCGGAAGTCGATTTGCGACGTTGGGAGAACCCGGCCAAGCGTTCCGGCGCCCAGCATTTCAAGATGGAAGGCGAATACTGGTATTACATTGATCGCATCGAAAAAGGGCTGAACGCACGGGTGAGCTTGCTGGAGATACAGCGCAATTTTGAGAACGCGATCAAGGCCGCCAAGGGCAGTGTGATCTACACAAATCCGGACTCCAGCGTCGAATACCACATCAGCCGGAAAGATGGAGAGTGGTGGGGCATTGTTAATTGCGGCAGCTCGGACGGAACGCATTGCGGCGCGATCATGCACAAGTTCGTGCGTCTGGCACCGATGGAGCAGTTTGTTGTGATGAGTTCCGATCTGATAGCGAAGTCCATTTTGGATGAAGGCAAGGCCGTCTTTTACGGACTCTACTTCGACACCGACAAATCCGTGCTCAAGCCTGAATCCACACCCACCCTCACCGAGATCGCCAAATGGCTCAAGGAGAACCCCGACACTAATGTGTTCATCGTCGGCCACACCGACATGCAGGGCAGTGTCGAACACAACCTCACACTCTCGCGCAGCCGCGCTGACGCCACGGTTGCTGCGCTGATCAAGTTGCATGGCATCAATGCAACAAGACTGAAAGGGGAAGGCGTTGCCTCTTTCGCACCCGTCTCAAACAATACCGCCGAAGCGGGCCGGGCCAAGAACCGGCGCGTGGAAATGGTGCTGCGTTGAAGCTGCATGATATGACCGTCTGCATCGACCAGATGCTGCCGACATGTATCCGGAGTTGAACAGTTAATCACAGGGAGTGAAAATCATGGGAAGACAAGGTCGGTCTGAGAACGGAGCGAGGTTTCTGCGCAATTTCTTCAGCATATCGCTGCTGGTGTTCATTTCCGGATTCGCCGGGTGCGGCGGCGGCTCGGGCAGTAGTGAAACACCGCCTCCCGGCAACGCCTCCCCCACTCCGGAGCAACTTGCAGCCACCATGACCGCCTCGTTTTCCGATGCCAGCATCAGCGCTGCCGTCGACGTGCTGGGCCGTTCCGGCCTCACGGTGACGAATGATGACGGCACGGCCATAGTGGCTGCGGCCGCTGCACAACCTCTCGCAACGGCAATGGCAACAGCATCGGGGACACGGGGACTGGCAGTGCTGCACTTCCAGGCAAAAGGCATGGCACAGGAGGTGTTCGATCAGTCAGGTTTTCTCGGCGCCAACATAGACCGTATGACCCCGCCCATTCCCCTGCCGGGTGTCGGCAAGTCCATCACCGTCTCGATGATGCTGGCTGCTTACGTCAAGACCGCGAACTCGGACGGGGGCAAGGTCGCGCGCACCCTGATGGGTAATATCGATCTGGCGAAACATACCGAATACGTCTACCCCTCTATCGTCGTGCTCACCTTCCTGCAGGAAGTGGCTGTTCCCCTGCTGGCAGAGATGGAGGTCGCAAACGGTCCGGCCGCCGCCGCACCTGCGGCCGCCTCATTCCGGGCGGCATTCGCCGCAACCGATCCATGCGGAGCCATCAATTCGTTCCTGGACGATCTGCCAACAGCGGTCACCGGCGCGATCAACTCGATCAGCCCGGAAAGCAGCAGTTTCTGGAGCGGCGTGGTTTCGGTGGCTGCCGTCATCGGTGGTGTTGCCACCAATCTGGCTGTTGATGCGGCAAAAGGCGTGGTTCGCAACCTGCCCGCAGTGACCGCCGTGAGGAACGGCATGACGGCGCTGCATGCCGCAGCGGATGTAAAAGCGATGCTGTCGCAGTGGAAGATCGATGTCGCCGGTGCGCCGGGCAATCTGCATAAGAACCCCGGTGCGCCGACTGCGGGCACCTTCACTGTAACGCTCAGCAATAGCGGTCCGACCTTGCCGGATTGGCCGCAAGCCGTAAAAAGCTGCGCCACCCTGCTGGCCATTCCGCTCCCCGACTTCAACAATCCCAGCGCGACAGTGACATGGAAGAAGCTCGCCGGGTTCGATGCGCTGGCTATCGAATCGAGTCGCGAGGGGACGCTGACCGCCAGCCAGGCAAAATTCAATTTCAACACAGCCACCGAATCGGCGCTCGTGCATGACAATCCCGGCTCGGTTCTGTTGACCGGTCCGGCCTCGGTCGAGGCGACCGTCAGCCTGCCGGGGCTTGAATCGCTCATACAGACGCTGGCGGCAGGCGTTGGCGGCACTGTCGGGCAAATCGCCCCCGGAGCTGCCACCCCCGCCTCGCAAGCGATGGGAATGGTCAAACCCGGCACGGTCCCGGTCGAATATCACTCGCCGCAGGTCGCGCGTATCACCTTCGACAACGGTCTGGAACGATTCAATGTCGAAAGCCCGGACGGCGTGAGTCCGGACGGAAGCTGGTCGGGCACCTTCGCATCAAATCTTGGCGCAGGACAGTGTGGCGGCTGGGTTGAAGTTCCCGTCAGTTGGACGTTCATCGGCGGCACGGCCACGCTCCCCGTGAACCTTACTTTCCCGGGCAACGGGACGATGACGGAAACGTGCAACTTCAATTTCACTGAGACGCTCACCTTGACCACCACCCCGGCCGGCAGTACGGTCTCGGCTTCCGGCTTCTACGACAGCTCGATAGACCCGATCGATCCCGTTGATCCAGTCACCGGAGGAGTCTTTGTCACACCGCCAATCGAGACTGCCGGGTCCAGAAGCGAATCCTATGTCGTCGAATTGCTGGGCACCCCATGAGCGGTCAGCGCCTGCTACCCCTGTTGCTGGGCGCAGCCCTCTCATTCCCGATTCATGCCGATCCCTGGGGTGAAGCAGGAAAACGCCCGCCCGGGCAGCACAAACAGCCTGCCCAGGAAGTCGTCATCCAGTTGCCCGCCGGGATGCACCACCCCAACGACGTGGGTGATGCCGCCGACCCGCGCGGCCTGCCGCGTCTGAACGACTACGTCATCAGCAGTATCGAAAGCCACACGCTGCTGGGCGACAACCTGTTCGACCTGTTTTCCGGCAAGAAGGAAACGACGCTGATGAAAGTCGTGGAGCGCGAGTACAAACTGGACCGCTATGCCAAACGGGCCGCCGCCACCCCCGACAGCATCCTGCGTCATTACCGGCAACACATCGAACTCGTCAGCGGCAAGGTGGAATCCCAATCACCCGACAAACTGAAAGGCAGCTACATCCTGGGCGACTTGCCGGTAACGGTGACTGTGGAAATCAGGGATGGCGGCAAGCGTTACCTCGTCAGCACCGGAGGGTTGGGCGGACAGGAAGGGACAACAACAACCGTCAGCGACGGGACTGAAAACAGGCAGCCCCCGCTTCCGCCCAAACACATCAGCCCCCCTCCGGCAACGGCGACTCCGACCGCAGTCGATCCGCGCCCCATCGCCACCAGTTCATTCCGGATGCCATCGGAAGCCACGCTGTGGCCGAATCGCGGCACGCGCGGCATGGCCGTATTGCTGGTCGGCCCCGGCGTCCACCGCGCCACCGCCGTTCGTTTCGATGCCAGCGAGGGAGATATCCTGGCGCGCGAGAACGCGCGGCTGAGGGTTCGCGTCCCGATGCTGCCCACGGGAAACTACAACGTAACTGTGGTTGGGGAAAATGGCTCGGACCTGCTCAGGAATATGTTCTTTGTGATCGATTCGCCACGCGCCGATGCGGCCATACTGACAGTGCCGCCCTGCGATGGCCGACCGGAGAAGTACGGCGTCAGCATCATGGATATCGAACCGCGCACAGCACGGCCGGGACAAACGATAAAATTGTTCGGCCGCCAAATCGACAACGTGACGCATCTCACCTTCACGGTAGCGCAAGACGATGTCGACCCGCGCATCACCGGCATTGACCCGGATCTGATCGGCATCGATTTCGGTGCCAGCGGCAAGGCACGCTCGGCTCCGCGCTGGCTCGACACATTGAGCACAAACATCGGCAGCTCCTACGGGGCCAAACCCAGCCACCCCGGTGAATGCGATGCCGGCAATTTGAGCGGATATGCGGCGGTGAAACATACCGCCGATGGCGAAATGATCGTTTGCGTTCCGCCACTGGCGATGTCAGGGCCGATCGGTGTATGGCGAGCAGACGGCCAGACCGGCGATGTGTGCGATACCACCGATATCCCGCTGCAGATCGAGCCGGTTGTCCGCACCAAGGGGCAATCTAGATAAAATCCAGCCCAACGCCGTCTCCAGGCGCGGTTGAATCAGCTGACCGGAACGAGCAGCTCGCGCCGCCGCAAATAGAGCCCCAGCCCCACACCCACCACACACAACAACGCCATGTAATGCACCGGTGCCAGCGCGTCCAGCGGCAGCAGACGGCTGACCAGCACCGGGGTGAGTCCGCCGAAGATGGCGTAAGCGACGTTGTAGGAGAACGACAGGCCGGAGAATCTCACCACCGGCGGAAAAGCCTGCACCGCGGTGCTGGGAATCACGCCGATCACGCCGACGAAGAAGCCGCATATTGCATACGCCCAGTATATGTCGTCCGGCGCCACGCCCAGGCGCTGGTAAAGCAGCCATGAACTCGCACCCAGCGCGATGCAGCCCAGCGCCAGCACGCGGCCCGCGCCGAACTTGTCCGCCAGCGCGCCGAACACGATGCAGCCGATGCTGAGGAACAAGGTCGCGACGCTGTTGGCCTGCAAGGCCGTCACGGCGGGAATCGCATACAGCTTCTGGATCAGCGTCGGCGTCATCAGAATCATCACCACCACGGCGGCGGAGAGCAGCCAGGTCATGAGCATGGTGAGCACGATGGCAGGGCGATGTTCGCGCACCACCGTCTTCAGCGGCAATTCGTTCGCCAGTTGCTGGCGCAATTGCATCTCCTTGAACACGGGGGTCTCATGCAGGTACTGGCGCAGCCACACCGACACCAGACCGAACACACCGCCGAGGATGAACGGAATGCGCCAACCTTCTTCCAGCAAAGCGACCGGATCGTAAGAACGGTTGATGGCAGTCGCCACCAGCGAGCCGAGCAGGATGCCGCCGGTGAGTCCGGCGGTGAGCGTGCCGCAGGCGAAGCCGACATGGCGCTGTGGCACATGCTCGGAAACGAACACCCACGCTCCCGGCACTTCGCCACCGATGGCTGCGCCCTGCATCACGCGCAAGGCCAGCAGCAGCAAAGGTGCTGCGATTCCGATACTGGCGTAGGTGGGCAGCAGGCCGATGGCCAGCGTCGGGATCGCCATCAAAAAGATGCTCAGCATGAACATCTTCTTGCGTCCGAGCAGGTCGCCGAAATGCGCCATGATGATGCCGCCCAGCGGACGCGCCAGATAACCGACCGCGAAGATGCCGAAGGTCTGCGTCTGGCGCAGCCACTCGGGCATATCGGGCGGGAAGAACAGTTGCGCGATGACCCCGGCAAAGAACACGAAGATGATGAAGTCGTAGAACTCCAGCGTGCCGCCGAGAGCGGACAGCGTCAGCGTGCGGTAATCGTTACGGTTCAGACTGGACATGAACTGTTCCTCTCCTTTGTTTCCACCAGTGTCTCACCTGCGCGGTCAGCGCATAGATGCCCAGCCACGGATCGAGCAGGTAATCCCACAGGTTCGGCGACTCGTACCAGCCGATGCTCCACGCGGCCACCGCCAGCGCGATGCCCAGCGCCAGCAGGATGGAATGGCGCAACGCCGCCCAAGCGGCGAAACCCAGCAGGGGCAGCATGAACCACAGGCTGCCGTAGCCGAGGCGATAGGGATCGAAGGGGCCGAAGCCCAGCACGAGCGGATAGAACAGCAATGCAGCGATGGCGATCGCCTGCACGGCGCGCGCGCGGTTCTCGTCCAGCACCAGCCCGCAGCCGCTCAGGGTGCGGGCGCTGGCGAGCAGCAGGAACATCAGCGTGAGGATACTCAGATCGCCGGTGATGCCGCGCAGCAAACCGGCCAGCGACAAGCCCGCCACGGGGACCAGCAACACCAGCAGCGCCGCCAGCAGCACAGCCAGCCGCTGCGGCCAGGGCAGCGCCTGCACGCGCCGCTGGCGCAACAGCAGCACGAATACCGCCAGCGTGATGCCCGCGAGGCCGCTCAGGTCAGTGTCCCAATGCATAAGGTTCCTTGTTCAGTCGTTTGCGCAACCACGTCTGGTCGAACGTCACATGTTTGATGAACACGCGGTTCCAGGTGTAGCTCAGGTGGATATCGCCGTTGCCCGCCTGGATCAGGTAGGGATAGGAGAACTCGAAACCGCAGCCGCCATCCGCACGCACACGCGCCTTGGCGGAATCGACATACTCGCCCAGCGTTGCCGCGGGGGCATGCGCAAGACGTTGGTCGGAGTTCTGCAGCAACTCTTCCACAATGTGCAGGCATTGTTTCTCGTCCAGATTCTTGTCGCGCACCACGCGCATCTCTTCCAGACGGTGCAGTTCCTTCCATTTCAGTCCGCCGTCTCCCGACACCATCAGCGACAGACTGTCGCGCCCCTGCTCCAGATGGTTCAGCACCGCCAGCAGGCGGCCGTCCGGCAGCGTGATGCCGGACAATGCGGCATCGGGATTGGGAAAGGAGGACTTCTCCACCTTGCCCCAGCTCTTGCCGCCATCCTCGCTGCGCAGGCTGCGCGCCAGATGCGGATTGTCCTTGCCGGAATAACGCGTCAGCACCAGCGCCTCGTTCTCGTTGCGCACCATCACCACCGGTTGCAGTGTGCCTTGCCCGGCGCGCGCGAGGCGCTGCTTGTCGATGACGTTGCCGGCCGCATCCAGATGCAGCATCTCGGCGAACTTGCTGACGAACTCGTGATACACCGGCAGACCCATGCTGCCGTCGGCATAGAGGAAGGGGGCACCCTTCACCAGCGTGCTGATGTTGATGAACGGCGAAGTGATCAGGCGGCGCGGCGCGCTCCAGCTCGTGCCCTCGTCGGTAGAGCGCATCACAGTGATCGAACTGCCCGCCCAACCGCCCAGCGACACGGTCACATAGAACAGCTGCAGACTGCCGTCGGCCGCGCGTCCCACCACGGGATTGCCGAGCTTGGCGACGTAGCGGTGCAAGGCGCGTTGCGTGCCCTTGCGGTCCACCACCACATGCTCATCGCTCCACTCACCCTTGGTCGGATCGAACAGCGCGCTGTTGATGGTCACATCGGAAGCACCCTCGCGGCTGCCGGTGAACCAGAATGCGCGGATACGCCCGTCTTTCAATTCGATGAGCGAGGAAGCGTGGGTCTGGGCATGCAATCTGGACGAGGCGAGATGGCTGGCATAACGGCCGCGTGCGGCGCGCTGCTTCTCGGCGAGGAATTCGCGGTATTGTTTCCGGGTCAGCGGTTTCTTGGCGGCCGCGATCGGCTGCACGGGCGCGGCTTCCGGCACGGGGATGCGAAAACCAAATGCCGGCGCGGGCCGCTGCCAGGCATGGTGCAGACCGAGACCGAAGGCCAGCAGCACCGCGGCCAGCGCGAGATAGCGCGTCAGCATGCCGCCCCCATCATCGGCATTCGCTCCGGATTCTTGCGGGCGGGGTCAGCGATTTCTCCGTGGATTCGATCAACACCTCCTTGACGAACAGGTGCTCGAACACCTTGCCCTCCAGCAACATCTGTTTGATCTCGGGTGCGTACTGGCGACCGTTGATCTCCAGCCGCTCGCCGATCACCTTGCAGTCGGCACAGGGCTTCTCCTGGAAACCCATGCGCACGGCGAACACGCGGAACCGTTTCGCCAGCGATTCGGCGTTCACGCCTTCGAGGTCGTCGTAATAGCCCAGTACGTTCGCGCCCGGCAGCAGGAAACGGTGCCCTTCGTCCTTGCCGATGAACTTGTTGCACGGCACCCACACATCCTTGCCCGCCAGCGACTGTTGCACTTCGGCACTGAAGTTGCCGCGTTCGCCGTCGAACGGGTGCAGGAAGGCAGCCAGCGTGAGATAGGTCAGCAGCATCACCACATTCACCAGCAGGCGCGTGTAGCGCGCAACGAAGATGCCGGCCAGCAACAACACGGTGGTGACAACCAGCAACACCCAGTAGCTCCAGTCGTACAGAGCACCGCCGCTTTCGTCCTGCAGGCGCAGCGACATACGCACCAGCAGCGCCAGCACCAGTCCCGCCATCAGCAGCGCGCCGACGAACCACTTGCGGTCGATGCGATCCCAGTAGAACGCCATCAGCACCGCCAGCGCGGGCATCGCTTCGAGCAGGTAACGCGCCGAGCGCTGGCTGGCCAGGCTGAACATGAAGAACAGCGCTGCCATCCATATCCACAGATATTTCTCGGCATCGGTGGTCTGCTTGCGCTGGCGGAACGCCGTCCACATCAAGCCGAGTACCGGCAGCCCCAGCAGGCCGGCATTCTGCGCATAGCCCAGCGACAGACTCCAGATGCTGCTCGGCCCCCACAGCATGGTGCCCAGATAGTTGGCGTTCTGCACCTTGCCCATGTTCTCCTTCCAGAAGAACTCGTTCCATAGCCCCACCGTGTCCGGTTCCAGCAGGAACCACAGGCCAAACACCAGCAGGCTGATCACGCCGGCAACCACCGGCTTCCAGGAATCCCTGAGCAGGAATTCGCGCCAGCGGTATTGGCGGTGGTGCAGATACCACCAGGTCAAGCCGAGACCTACCGGAAGCACGAAGAAAAAGGATTTGTAGAGCAGGCCCACGCCGGTGAGCAGGCCCATCGCCACGGGTATCCAGAAGCGCGACTCGAAGGTGAACGGTCGCCAATATAAAAGGGTGAAGAACGGCAGGAACAGCCAGAACACGATGCCCGGATCGGTCAGATAGGGCCGCCCGAAACGGTAGGTGCTGAAGAAGGCGAGGAAGGTGAGCAGCGCGACGAAGCCGGTCTCGGTCTTGCCGGTCAGCCGCTTCGCCAGCAGGAACACCAGCAGGCCGGTGAGCAGGGTATAAATCACGCTGGGGTAGCGCAGGTGCCACAGGTCCCATTGCTGGCCCCAGTCGGTCGCCACGATGGCATGCCAGAACATCATCGGCGGCTTGAAGTTGCGGCCGTAGTCCAGCTCCGATTGCAGCGGCAGCCAGTGACCGCTCTCCGCGGTCATTCGCGCGACGTGCACGTACAGGTATTCGTCGCTGTTCTTGGGGATATGCTGGCTGCCCAGGCCGTAGAAATAGACGAACACGGCGAGCAGACTCGCCATGATGAACCACGCCAGACGCAGGCGCGCATCGCGATTTGAATTGAGCATAGAGACCAGACTTAATAAAAAACGGAACGGAATAATCGACGCTCCCTGATGACCCGACCGCCTCGCAAATCGATCAGTGTCGCGGCGCGGCATGGTAGCATGGAAGCCTCGTTGCTAGCGATTCCCGCCCCTGCCGGCGGGGCTACACATTCACGGAAAGGAACACCTTGAAGGCACTGGTTCTCGGCGGCGGCGGCTTCATCGGCTCGCATCTGGTCACCGCGCTGTTGGCGCAGGGCGCGCAAGTGCGCGTGCTTGAGCGCCCTTATCGCGAGCGTTCACCCGTGCTGCCCGCCCATCCCGCGCTGCAATGGCAGGAGGGGGACTTCGGCAACGCCCAGGATCTCCACCGCGCGCTCAACGGTGTCGATGTCGTGTTCCATCTGGTCTCCACCACACAGCCGCAATCGTCCAACGACGATCCGTCTTTCGATGTGACCAGCAATCTGCTTGCCACGCTCAACCTGCTCGAACAACTGCGCGCGCAAAAACAAACCCGGCTGGTGTTCATCTCCTCCGGTGGCACGGTGTACGGTCGGCCGCAACAGACGCCTATCCCCGAATCGCATCCGACCGAGCCGACCTGCTCCTACGGCATCGTCAAGCTCGCTATAGAGAAATACCTTGCACTCTACCAACTGCTGCACGGCATCGAATACCGCGTGCTGCGGCTGGCCAATCCCTACGGTCCCGGCCAAGAGGCGAACCGCGCCCAGGGCGTGATCGGCACTTTCCTGTCGCGCGTGGTGCATGACGAGCCTATCGAAGTATGGGGCGACGGCTCGGTAGTGCGCGATTACCTCTATATTTCGGATACCATCTCGGCGTTGTTGCAGGCCGCCAGCCATCAGGGGACCGAACGCGTCTTCAACATCGGCTCCGGCAACGGCCACAGCATCCGCGAGATCATTGCCGCCGTGGAGCAGGTGAGCGGCAAGAAAGCCAGAGCCAGTTACACTGCACCACGCAAGTTCGATGTGCCGGTGAGCGTGCTCGACATCGACCGCGCCCGCAAGGAACTTGGCTGGGAACCCAGGGTGAACCTGGACGAGGGGTTGCGCCTGACCCTCGCCCATATCAAATAGTCAGACAAAGAACATGAGCACTTGCACCTTATCCATCGTCATCCCGGTCTATCGCAGCGCCCCCATCCTGCCCAAGCTGGTGGAAGCCATCGCCGCCGAGATGCAGGCGGAAGGACTGACCGGCAGATTCGAACTGATCCTGATCAACGACTGCAGCCCGGACAACAGCTGGCATGTCATCCGCGAACTGGCCAAAGCCAACGACTTCATCAAAGGCATCACCCTGCGCCGCAACGTCGGCCAGCACAACGCCATCATGGCCGGCCTGCATCAGGTGAGCGGCGAATATGTCGTGCTGATGGACGACGACCTGCAACATCCGCCCTCAGCCATCGCCGACATCGTCAAGGCGCTCGCCGACGGGTACGACGTCTGCTACACCCACTATCTCAACCGCCAGCACGCGGCGTGGAAGAAACTCGGCAGCTGGTTCAACGACCGCATGGCGACATTGCTGCTCGGCAAACCCAAGGGCCTGTACCTCTCGTCCTTCAAGGGATTGCGCGGCGAGATCGTCGAAGAGATCATCCAGTACGACGGCCCCTACACCTACATCGACGGCCTCATCCTCGACGTGACCCGCTCCATCACTACGGTGGATATCGAGCATCAGGCGCGCTTCGAGGGCGAGAGCAACTACACCTTCGGCCGCCTATTCTCGCTGTGGATGAAGATGGCGACCAGCTTCTCGGTGTTCCCGCTGCGTATCGCCACCTATGCCGGTTTCGGACTGGCTGCGCTGAGTCTGGTGATGATTTTCGTGGTGATCGGACAAAAATTGCTGTTCCCCGAACTGCCGCGCGGCTGGGCCTCCACCATCGCCACCATATTGTTCATCGGCGGCATCCAGACCCTGTGCATCGGTCTGGTCGGCGAATATCTCGGCCGTACCTACCTCAAATTGAACCGCAAGCGCCAGTTCGTCGTCGGCAGCACGACCTGGAAGAAACGCGGCGAAACCGCCAAGTGATCGCCCGGCCATGAACCTTCCCGACACACTGGGCAAATATACGCTGAGCAAAAAGCTCGGGCAGGGCGCGACCAGCACCGTGTATCTCGGTTTCGACCCTTTCGCCAAACGCGAGGTGGCGGTCAAGGTGCTGAAACAAGAGATCCTCAACGACCCCAGGATGGGCAAGCTCTACCAGCGCCAGCTCGACAACGAGGCTTCGCTGGCCGGCAAGCTGTCGCATCCGCACATCGTGGCGATCTACGACGCGCTGATCGGCGACGATGCCAGCTATGTCGTGATGGAATACGTGAGCGGCGGAACACTGGAGAAATATGCCGAACCGAACCACCTGCTGCCGATGGACAAGGTGGTGGAGTACATGTTCAAGTGTTGCCGCGCGCTCAACTATGCGCAGTTCAACGGCGTCATCCACCGCGACATCAAGCCCGCCAACATGCTGTTGACCGAGGACGGCGACATCAAGATCTCCGACATGGGCGCCGCCCTGCTGCTGGACATCGAACAGACCCAGATCAGCAACGTCGGCTCGCCGGGTTATATGTCGCCCGAGCAGATACGCGCCGAAACGCTGACGCACCAGACCGACATCTACTCGCTGGGCGTGGTGATGTACCGCCTGCTCACCGGCCATGCGCCGTATCACGCGCAGAACCTGGCCAGCCTGTGCCAGCAGATACTGCACACCGAACCGCCGCTGCCGCGCTCACTGCGCAACGACATCCCGCCGCAGCTCGAGAATGTGGTGCTGCGCGCGATGCACAAGGACAAGAAGGAGCGTTACCAGGACTGGAAGGATTTCGGCAGCGACCTCTCCGCGCTGGGGCGTTTCGAGCAGAGCACCGTCGAAGTCAACCAGACCGAGAAGTTCACCAAGCTGCGCGGGATGTCGCTGTTCAGGGACTTTACCGATGTCGAACTGTGGGAGATATTGCGCATCGGCGAATGGCAAAAACAACCGGCGCAGACCGTGCTGATGCGCGAGGACGAGATGGGCGACGCCTTCTACATCATCATCGAAGGCAGCGTGAGTGTGACCAAGAACGGGCGTCTGCTCAACCTGATCCGCAGCGACGACTGCTTCGGCGAGATGGCCTACATCAGCGGCCGCGCCGTGACGCGCTCGGCCACGGTGACCGCCGGCACCGAGGTCACCGTATTGAAGATATCGCCGACGCAACTCGCAAAGCTCTCCGACCATTGCCAGCTGCATTTCAACAAGGCATTCCTGCGCGTGATGGCCGACCGCCTCAGGATGGCAGACGACCGTTTCGCCAAGCTCGCCAACTAGAACAATCAAAGGAGGAAGACATGTCCAACAAATTCGTTATCCAGACACCCGATGCCCCTGCGGCCATCGGCACCTATTCGCAGGCGGTGCGCGTCGACCACACCGTGTATCTCTCCGGCCAGATCGGTCTCGACCCCAACACCATGCAGGTGGTCGAGGGAATCGAGGCGCAGATACACCGCGTGTTTCAGAACCTGCGCGCCGTCGCCGATGCCGCGGGAGGCAGTCTCAACGACGTAGTGAAGCTCAACATCTTCCTTACCGACCTTGCCCACTTCGCCAAAGTCAACGAGATCATGGCGACCTATTTCCACCAGCCCTATCCCGCGCGCGCTGCCGTCGGTGTCGCTTCCTTGCCGCGCAACGCACTTGTCGAGGCGGACGGCGTGATGTTCATCCAGGAATGATGTTGCCGAAAGCGAGCCATACCCGATGAGCATCCCCACCCACGTCGGCAAATACCACATCCTCAGAAAACTGGGCCAGGGCGGCACCAGCACGGTCTATCTTGCACACGACCCGGTGGCCGACCGCGAGGTCGCGCTCAAGGTGATCAAGCCCGAGTTCCTCGAAGACCCGCGCATGGGCAAACAGAACCGCAAACAGCTTGAGGTCGAAGCTGCGCTGGCAGGCAAGCTCGTGCATCCCAACATCGTCAAGACCTACGAAGCTGTCATCGGCGACGAGATCAGCTATATCGCGATGGAATACATCTCCGGCGGCACGCTGGAGAAACACATCCGCCCGGACAACCTGCTGCCGCTGGATCGCGTGGTCGAGTACATGTTCAAATGCTGCCGCGCGCTCAATTACGCGCATTTCAACGGCGTCATCCACCGCGACATCAAGCCCGCCAACCTGCTGCTGTGCAATCCGGACGAGATCAAGATCTCCGACCTCGGCGCGGCCATCCGCCTCGATCTCGAGCGCACGCAAGGTTCGGTCGGTTCCCCTAACTACATGTCGCCCGAGCAGGTGCGCGGCGACGAGGTCTCGCACCAGACCGACATCTACTCGCTCGGCGTGGTTATGTACCGCCTGCTCACCGGCCAATCGCCGTACACGCCCAAGAATCTGGCGCATCTGTACCAGCAGATCATGCATGAGACGCCGATCGCGCCGACCAAATTGCGCAAAGACCTGCCGCCGCAACTGGAACGCATCGTCATGCTCGCCCTGAAAAAGGACCCCAAGGAGCGCTATGGCACTTGGCGTGACTTCGGCAACGAGCTGGCCGCGCTCGGCCATTTCGAGAAGAGCGACCTAGAGATCAACGAGAACCAGAAATACAAGGCGCTGCGCAAACTCGAGCTGTTCGGTGACTTCACCGACCTAGAACTGTGGGAAGTACTACGCGTCAGCGAATGGCAGAAACAGCCACCCAAGACAATGCTGTTCCGCGAAGACGAAACGGGCGACGCCTTCTACATTTTGATCGAGGGCGGCGTCAGTGTCACCCGTCGCAACCGTCTGCTCAGCACACTGGGCAGCGGCGACTGCTTCGGCGAGATGTCCTACACTAACCGCAAGCACATGCCACGCTCGGCCAGCATCACCTCCAACACCGAGATCACCGTCATGAAGATACAGCCGGAGCAGTTCGACCAGCTCTCCGACCGCTGCCAGCTGCATTTCATCCAGGCCTTCATGTACACGCTGGCCGACCGCCTGCGCATCGCGGACGAGCGCGTCGCCAGCATGGCAAGCTAGCCGTGCCGCTGAAGATTCCGCCCGCGACGCAGAGCAAGTTCGCCAAGCTCGGCATCCGCACCCCGTTCGACCTGGTGCTGCACCTGCCGCTGCGTTACGAGGACGAAACGAAGATCACCCGCGTCGCCGACCTCGTGCCCGGCGAAAGCGCGCAGGTGGAAGGCGAGATTATCCACAGCGAAGTGATGTTCCGCCCGCGCCGCAGCCTGGTGTGCCAGTTGCAGGACGACAGCGGCGACATACTCTACCTGCGCTTCCTCAACTTCTATCCCAGCCAGCAAAAACAGCTCGCCGTCGGCAAAAAGATCCGCGCGCTGGGCGAACCGCGCATGGGCTTTTTCGGCGACGAGATGGTGCATCCCAAGTGCCGCGTCGCGGGCGAAGCCGTCCCGCTCAAACAGGCACTCACGCCGGTCTACCCCACCACCGCCGGACTGCCGCAGCCGACGCTGACCAAGTACATCCACGCCGCGCTGAATGAACTGTCACTCGATGACACGCTGCCAGAAGCGATCAAAAAAAGACTGCGCCTGCCCGACTTCGACACCAGCGTAAAACTGCTGCACCAGCCGCCGCCGAACATCGACGAGAACTCATTACTCGAAAGAGCACACCCCGCCTGGATGCGCATCAAGTTCGACGAACTGCTGGCGCAGCAACTCTCCATGCGCGTGCACTACCGCGAACGCAGCTTGCGTGTCGCACCAAAACTTGGCGCGCACAACAAACTCACGGACGGCTTGCTGAAAGACCTGCCCTTCGCACTCACCAACGCGCAAAAGAAAGTCTGGCACGAGATCAGCAACGATCTCGCGCGACCACATCCGATGCAGCGCCTGTTGCAAGGCGACGTCGGCAGCGGCAAGACCGTGGTCGCCGCACTCGCCGCCTTGCAGGCCATCGAGAACGGCTACCAGGCCGCCTTCATGGCGCCGACCGAGATACTGGCCGAACAACATTTTCTGAAGTTGCGCGACTGGCTGAAACCGCTCGGCATTGAGCCTGTCTGGCTCTCCGGCAGCTTGAAGAAGAAGGACAAGACCGCCGCCGCCGAACGCATCGCCAGCGGCGACACCCAACTCGCCATCGGCACCCACGCGCTGTTCCAGAATTCCGTCGAGTTCAAGAAACTGGGGCTGGTCATCGTGGACGAGCAGCATAAGTTCGGCGTGCAGCAGCGGCTGGCCTTGCGCGGCAAAGGTGCAGAGCCCCACCAGCTCATGATGAGCGCCACCCCCATCCCCAGAACTCTGGCGATGAGCTACTACGCCGACCTCGACGTCTCCGTCATCGACGAACTGCCGCCCGGCCGCACGCCCATCGTCACCAAACTTGTCAGCGATGCGCGGCGCGAGGAAGTGTTCGAGCGTGTGCGCGTCGCCTGTCTCGAAGGTCGTCAGGCGTATTGGGTCTGCCCGCTCATCGATGAATCAGAAGCGCTGCAACTACAGACCGCGCTGGAGACCCACTCCACGCTCACCCAGATCTTCCCCGAACTGCGCATCGGCCTCGCCCACGGCAAACTGAGCAGCGCAGACAAAGCCGAGACCATGGCCGCGTTCAAGGCAGGAGAACTGCAACTGCTGGTCGCCACCACCGTCATCGAGGTCGGCGTGGACGTACCCAACGCCAGCCTGATGGTGATCGACCACGCCGAGCGCATGGGGCTGGCGCAATTGCACCAGCTGCGCGGCCGCGTGGGACGCGGCGCGGCAGAGAGCATGTGCGTGCTGCTGTTCCAGAAACCGCTCTCCGAACTGGCGCGCGCAAGATTGAAGATCATCTTCGAGAATACCGACGGCTTCGAGATCGCACAACAGGACCTGCGCCTGCGCGGTCCCGGCGAGTTGTTGGGCGCAAGACAGAGCGGCGTGCCCATGCTGCGCTTTGCTGACCTCGGCGAGGACGACAAATTACTGGACAAGGCGCGCGACATCGCCGACGAGATGTTGCGCGATTATCCCGATGAAGCGCAGGCACATCTGCAGCGGTGGATGGCGAATGAGCCGGATTATTTGCGGACCTAGAACAATCATTCCCTTCTCCCGCAAGCGGGAGAAGGGCTAGGGATGAGGGTCTGCGGGCGCAACACAATTTGGCTTCAAAGCAACGCCCCTCACCCCAACCCTCTCCCACCTGCGGGAGAGGGAGTTGTCGTAAAATCCACCCCATGAACTTTACCGAACGCCTCCACCTGTACATCCAGCTCACCCGCCTGCACCGCCCCATCGGCATCCTGCTGCTGCTGTGGCCGACGCTATGGGCCGTGTGGATCGCAGCCGAAGGTCATCCGTCCTGGCTCATCATATTTATCTTCACCCTCGGCACCGTACTCATGCGCTCCTCCGGCTGCGCGGTGAACGACTATGCCGACCGCCACATCGACAAGCACGTGAAACGCACACAGGACCGCCCGCTCACCAGCGGCAAGATCAGCGAACGCGAAGCGCTGTGGGTCGCCGTGGTGCTGGCGCTGGTCTCGTTCGCCCTCATCCTGCCGCTCAACCCGCTCACCTGGGTGATGGCCTTCCCGGCCGCCTTCCTCGCTGCCAGCTACCCATTCACCAAACGCTTCTTCGCCATCCCGCAAGCCTACCTCGGCATCGCCTTCGGCTTCGGCATCCCCATGGCCTTCGCCGCCGTGCAAGGCAGCGTGCCACCGGTGGCCTGGGTGCTGCTGCTCGCCAACGTATTCTGGGCCGTCGCCTACGATACCGAATACGCCATGGTGGACCGCGACGACGACATCCACCTCGGCATCCACTCCTCGGCGCTGTTCTTCGGCAAATACGATGTAGTGGCGGTGATGGCGTGCTACACCGTCACTTTGCTGTTGCTGGCGGTGGCGGGACTGATGGCGGGATTGGGGATCGTCTACTTCATTGGCCTGATCGTTGCGGCAGGCATCGCGCTGTATCACTACCGACTCATCAAAGACAGAAGCCGCGAGCAATGCTTCGCGGCTTTTCTGCACAACAACTGGTTCGGGGCGGCGGTGTTTGCGGGGGTGGTGGGGGATTATTTGGTGCGGTGAAGCGTAGGTTGGGTGGAGCGTAGCGATACCCAACATGAATCAAACGATGGATATCGTGTTGCTCAACCCATCCTTAGTTGCGCGTGATCTTTTGCGATCTTCAGTTTTTCTTTAAAAATTGCCACACATTTAATGGCTTGCTCATTCGAAGTTTCAAACAGTTTTAAATCTTCATAAAACATGGATTTGGCACGCAGAATATCCGAGTAACTGATTTCTCCAGGCCAATTTGCGAGATTCATGTAATCGCTTTCCAAGCGAGAAATCATTCTTTCAATTGAAGGAAGGAACTCGGAAAAAATATCTGTATAGTTTTCCATAAGCTTTTTTACAGGCAGCGACTCAACTCCAAAATCAGCCTGTAGAGTTCCAATTTCAATACGCGCATTGTTTAGAACAAACTTGTTATTTGAAATTTGTTTTAATAATTCAGCCTTCTCGTTTTCAATTAATTTCCTCTCGGACACTTTTTGTATTTCAATTGCGAAATTCAACGACCTTTTACTTATATAAAAGCTCCCAAAGCTAATTAGAAGTGCAAACAATGCAACAGCGTCAGATAAAGTCATATCAAAATCCCCAAAGGTACCGTAGCCAAATTATCCACGAATACTCAAGTTAAACGGGCTAGGCTCGGATTATCGCAACCCGCTTGCCACCTAAGTAGGGCGCAATAAGCATAGCCCATTGCACCGCACATCGCCCCAAGTGATTTCACCTTTTGTTCCGCGTCACCCACAGACTGGCAAGCACCGAGGTGGCGATGGTGATTCCGACGATGCCCAGCGACAGCTCGATCGGGATCTTGTAGATATCGACGATCAGCATCTTGGTTCCCACGAACACCAGCACCATGGCCAGGCCGTATTTCAGCAAGTGGAAGCGGTCTGCCATGTCGGCCAGCATGAAATACATCGCGCGCAGGCCGAGGATGGCGAAGATGTTGGAGGTGAAGACGATGAAGGGGTCTGTGGTGATGGCGAAGATCGCCGGGATGGAGTCGACCGCGAAGATCAGGTCGGTGAACTCGATCATGAGCAGCACCAGGAACAGCGGCGTGAACTTCCGCACGCCGTCCTCCGTCACCCAGAACTTCTCCCCGCGATAATCCGGCGTCAGCCGCAGGTGGCGCTTGACCCAGTTGAGCAGCGGGTTCTTGCCCAGGTCCGGATCGGCTTGGGCGAACAGCAGCATCTTGAAGCCGGTGAATACAAGGAAAGCGCCGAACAGATAGAGTATCCAGTGGAACTCCCGCACCAGCCAGGCGCCCGCCAGGATCATGATCGCGCGTAGCACGATCGCGCCGATCACGCCGTAGATCAGCACGCGCCGCTGGTACTCTTCCGGCACGGTGAAGAAGGTGAAGATCATCAGGAAGATGAAGATGTTGTCGACCGCGAGCGACTTCTCGATCAGGTAGCCGGTCAGGAACTCCTCCGCCTTGACGGCCGCCATCTCGCTGCCATACGCGCCCTTGAGATACCACCACAATCCGAGGTTGAACAGCATGGCCAGCATGAACCAGACCAGGGACCAGACCGCTGCTTCCCTGAAACCGACCTTGTGCGCCTTGTTGCCGCCGAACATGAACAGATCGACGGCCAGCATCGCCAGCACGAATCCGGCAAAAGCCGCCCACATCCAGGGTTCCCCGATATTCAGTACAGTGTCCAAGTTTGCTCCTTGCTTTGGCTTGTCAGGTCGTCAGCTACGCAAAGCGTCGAATCAGTCGCGTGCGCTCATGGCCGCATCTGCTTCTGATGCTCCGCACGTTGTACAGCAAACTCTTGCGGCGACATCGCGCCATCATGGTTCGTGTCGATGTCCTGGAATGACGGCGCGTTGGCCAGACCGCGCATCTGGTAGCCTTCCTGCAGGCGCTTGGTGATGCGCTCAGTGCGGGCATCGGTGAATTCCGCCTCGGTGACCTTGCCGTCCTTGTTTAGATCGAATTCGGAGAATTCGGGCATGTTCCCCTGCATTCTCCCGCCCGCACCAAGGCCGCGCGGCCTTGCAGCCTGCGACGAGTGGGCTGCCGCGAATTCTTCCGCCGATATCTTGTCGTCGCGGTTCTGGTCCAGATCGGTGAACGACAGCGCGTTGCGCATGGCCCGGCCCTCGGCTTTGAGCTTGTCGCGCTCCGCGTCGAATTCCGCCCTGCCGATCACGCCGTCGCCGTTCTGGTCATAGGCGGAGAACGGGATCGGGCCACGGGCGGGCTGTTGCTCGGAATACGCCGCCGTCGCCAAGACTGCACTGCCGATCACGACAGCAGCGGCAATGAAGCGAATTGTTTTACTTTGGTTCATAAGAACACCTCGGATATGTTTACTCTTCCAACAAGCTCCGCAACATCCACCCATTCTTGTGGCACCGGCATCACGCGCTTTGCGCATGAGCTTCACCAAAAGAATGCCAGAGCTGAGGTGCGCAACATCTCGCCTATTCTTCGAGCAGACTTCTGAGCATCCAGGCATTCTTTTCATGTACCTCCATCCGCGCAGAGAGCAGATCGACGGTCGGCTGGTCACCTGCCTTCTCGGCAATCGGCAGCACTTCGCGTGCGGTGCGCACCACGGTCTCCTGGCCGAGCACGAGCTGCTTGATCATCTCTTTCGCGCTCACGCTGCCGCTGCTGTCTTTGATGCTGGTGAGCGAGGCGAATTCCTTGTAGCTGCCGGGCGCGGGGTAGCCCAGTGCGCGGATGCGTTCGGCGACGAGGTCCACCGCGTTCCAGGCCTCGGTGTACTGTGTCATGAACATGATATGCAGTGTCTGGAACATCGGACCGGTGACGTTCCAGTGGAAGTTGTGGGTCTTGAGGTAGAGGGTGTAGGTGTCGGCCAGCATGCGCGAAAGGCCGTCGGCGATCTTTTTGCGGTCTTTCTCGTTGATGCCGATGTTGATGGGTGTGTTTTTGCTCATGATCGTTCTCCTTGTCCGTTGATGAAATAGGTGATGCCGTCATGCGACTGCGTTCCCCGCAGTTGTGATGGTATCACCCTTGCCGTTCACCCCGGCAGCGCGCGCTGCCCAACCTGTTTGCTCATCTCGTTACGCTCGGCGGCGTAGGGGCCGGTGAGCACGAAGCCGCTGATGCGCTGTTCTGCGTCGAGGAATTCCATCTTCACACCATCGCTGTTGGCGCGCAGTTGCCAGGTGCCAACAGCATCGCGCGCCACCGGCAACACCGCGATGGGATGTGCGGGTGTCTTGACCACCACCGGCATGGCCGGGAACACGACTGCGGTCTCGTCGCCCGCCAGCGTCTTCGCCAGTGCGCGCGCCGCGTGCATGATGGGCAGGACGAAGGGTTGCACCTTGCCGTCGATCTCGGCGCAGTCGCCCAGCGCGAAGATGGCTGCATCGCTGCTGCGCAGGTGTGCATCCACCACGATGCCGCGGTTCACCGCAAGTCCGGCCTGCTGCGCCAGCGTGATGCGCGGACGCAGGCCGACGGCGGAGAGCACGAGATCGGCTTGCAGTTGCGCGCCATCGGCCAGCGTGAGCTGGTAGCCGGATGCGGCGCGATCGACACGGCTGACCGAGGTGCCGAAGCGCCAATCGACGCCGAGCGCGGCCAGCGGTGCGAGCAGTTGCCTGCCAGCCTGTTCCGGCATCAGGCTGGCGATGGGCCAGGGGCCGGGGTCGATGACGCTGACGGCATGGCCTGCCGAGGCCAGGTCGTTGGCGAACTCGCAGCCGATGAGTCCGCCACCCATGATTGCGATACGTGTTTTGCTGCCGAGCAGTTCGCGGAAGCGCGCATAGTCGGCGATGTCGTTCACCGACAACACCGCTTCAGCGGCATCGCCCTGCACCGGAATGCGGATGGGGTCAGCCCCCATCGCAATCACCAGTTTGTCGTATTCCAGCTCGCCAGCAGTGGTAGCCAGCTTTTTGTTTGTGCGGTCGATGGCCTGGACTTCGGTCTGCACCAGCAGTTTGATGCCGAGTTGCGCGGCCATCTCCGCCGCCCGCGTCAGCACCAGCCCGGCGGCATCCTTGCCCTGCGCCAGCGCGTTGGAGAGCATGGGCTTGGAGTAGTAATCGCCGCTGTCGCGCGTGACCAGCGTGACCGGGATGTCGCGGTGCAGTTTGCGCAGTTCACGGATGACGGAGTATCCCGCCAGGCCGCTACCGAGTACGACGATTGGTTTCATTCTTGTCTCCCTCACCCTAGCCCTCTCCCAGAGGGAGAGGGGATTGATACTTCACTTTGGCTAGACTTCGATCATCTCGAAATCTGCCTTGGCCACTCCGCAATCCGGACAAGCCCAGTTCTCCGGGATATCCGCCCATTTGGTGCCGGCCTTGATGCCTTCTTCCGGCATCCCCTTGGTCTCGTCATAGATGAAACCGCATACCACGCATTGCCAAACTTTCATGTCGTTCTCCTTAATCGTTGGTTGATATCAAGCCGTGACCTTCGCCAATTGGGCGCGGTACTGGTTGGCGTGGCGTTCTTCCACCTTGGCCAGGGCCGCGAAGCGCTTGGCCGCTTTTTCCAGGGTGGCCTTGAACATCTCGGCGTGCTCCTTCGATTCGTCGATCTGCTGCTTGATCTCGGCCGAGGCGGCGTCATGGCCTTCCTGCTGCGCGGTCTTAAGAAAGCCGGGGTACATCTCGGTGTACTCGTAGGTCTCGCCCTCGATGGCCATCTGCAGGCACTTCTCGGTGGTCATCTCGGACTTCGGGTACAGCAGGTCGAGGTGACCCAGTGCGTGCATCACTTCCTGTGCTGCGGTCTCTTCGAACACGCGTGCCACTTCCTCGTGGCCTTCGGCGCGGGCGATGGCGGCGAAATAGCGGTACTTGGTGTGTGCCATCGACTCCCCTGCCAGGGCAGCTTCGAGATTGGCGTGCGTCTTGATATCGGGTCTTTGCATGGTGTTCTCCTTGGTTGGTTGATCGGTGGCGCGTTGCCCACGGACGCAATGTAGGCTTATGCCACCTATCAATCCAATTGATTGTTCAAACAACAGTGATTTATAATCCAAATCACTCAGGAGGCCCCCATGACCCTCAACGAACTGCGTTTCATCGTCGCCGTGGCACAGGAGCGCAACTTCCGCCGCGCGGCGGAGAAGGCTTTCATCAGCCAGCCCGCGCTGTCGCTGGCGATACAGAAACTGGAAGAAGAGCTCGGGCTGAAGATTTTCGAGCGCGGCAAGAACGAAGTCACCCTCACGCCGATGGGCAGCGCCATCGTCGAGCAGGCGCAGCGCGTTCTGGAAGAAGCGGAGCGCATCCGCGAGATCGCCGCGCAGGGCAGGAACCAGCTCAGCACGCCGCTACGCGTCGGCGTCATCCACAGCGTCGGCCCCTATCTGCTGCCCGACCTCATCCCCGCGTTGAAGAAGATCGCACCGCAGATGGCGCTGGAGGTAGAGGAGAACATCACCACCAATCTGGAGGCACTGCTGCGCAACGGCAAGCTGGACGTGATCATCATCGCGCTGCCCTTCGGCGATGCCAGCATCCTCACCCATCCTTTATATGACGAACCGTTCGAGGTGGTGGTGAACAGCGAGCATCGCTGGTGTGACCGGCGCAGCATCAAGGCACCGGAGCTGGCGGAAGAGAAAGTGCTGCTGCTGAATTCCGGCCACTGCTTCAGCAACCAGGTGGCTGAAGCCTGCCCCGATCTCAACCGCAAAGGCGCGGAGATTCAGCGCGGCACATCGCTGGAGACCATCCGCAATATGGTCGCCTCCGGCCTCGGCGTCACCGTGCTGCCCGCCTCGGCCAACGCCGCGCGTTACCGCAGCAAGCTGCTGAACGTGATCCCGTTCGCCAAACCGGTGCCGTCGCGGCGCATCGCGCTGGCCTGGCGCAAGAGCTTCGCCCGCACGCAAGCCGTCGAGGCGCTGGCACAGGCCGTGGCACAGGCTAAAATAACCGGCATCCAGCATCTGGAGTGAATATGCGCGACCAACCCTACCGTCGGAACCCGCTGTTGCGCATGAGCTACAGCCTCATCGCGCCGCTCTACGACCTGGTCATCGAACGCCCCATGCGCGAGTCGCGCAGGACTTCGCTTGCCGCCTTGCCATCGCACGAGCAGAGACGGGTACTCATCAGCGGGGCAGGCACCGGACTGGATCTGCCGCTGTTGCCGGAGATGCACCGCTACACCGCACTCGATTTCAATCCGGCGATGCTGGCGCACGCTGTACCGCGCGGCAAACATCTGGAGGTGGATTTCGTGTTGGGCGACAGCATGGACCTGCCTTTTGCCGATGCACAGTTCGACCATGTGGTGCTGCACCTGATCGTCGCGGTGGTACCGGAGCCGCAGCGTTGCCTGGCTGAGGCAGCACGCGTGCTCAAGCCCGGCGGCACCATCCTCCTGTTCGACAAGTTCCTGCACCCCAAGCAACGTGCACCGCTGCGCCGCCTGTTCAACGGCCTCACGCGCCGTTTTGCCACGCGTATGGATGTGGTGTTCGAGGAGGTGTTACGCGCCGCACCGGAACTGCAGGTGCTGAGCGATGAGCCGGTCATGGCGAACGGCTGGTTTCGCGGGATCGTGCTGAAGAAGCCTTAAGAACCGACGCGGCGGCAGTAGCAGTAGACGAAAGACTGCTTCGCCCCCGCGGGGGTCTGGTGCAGTTCCTTGCGATGCGACAGCAACTCGAATCCGCCGCCGAACTGGCCGTGCAGTTCACCCGGGGTGTAACGCATGACGGGCAGACCGCTGCATTGCAAAGGGCCGTCTTCGGCAAAGGAAGCGACGATGACATGACCGCCCGGCTTCACCGAACGCATCACCGTGCGCACATAGGCGGCACGGTCTGCCGGATCGGTGAGGAAGTGGAACACGGCACGGTCGTGCCAGATGTCGTAACGATTGGCGAGAAGCTCGACCCGGGTGATGTCATCCTCGATCCAGCGCACCCTGCTCTCCTGTGCACCGAGGCGTTTGCGCGCCGTTTGCAGCGCCGCTCCGGAAAGATCGAGCACGGTCAGATCGCTATAACCTTCCGCAACCAGATCGTCGACCAGCGTGGAAGCGCCGCCGCCGACATCGATGATGCCCGCATCCAGAGACGCACCCGTCGACTTGATGAGATCGAGCGAAAGGTCGGCGTGCGGCTGGAACCAGCTCACCGCATCGGTCGCTTTGGTCGAATAGACTTTTTCCCAATGATCTTTCGAATGCATGTCAGCCTCCCTTGCCGATGTCATACCCAGTCTTTGGGCACCAGATACTTGTCGTACAACTCCGCTTCCGGTGTGCCCTTTTCCGGATGCCAGTCGTAGCGCCATTTCACCAGCGGCGGCATCGACAGCAGGATGGATTCGGTGCGGCCGTTCGATTGCAGGCCGAAGATGGTGCCGCGGTCGACAACCAGGTTGAACTCGACATAGCGGCCGCGACGATAGAGCTGGAAGTCGCGCTCGCGTTCGCCGTAGGGCGTGTCCTTGCGCTTCTCCAAAAGTGGAACGTAAGCGGACAGATAATGATCGCCCACGCTCTGCTGGATGGCAAAGCAGGAAGCAAAATCCGGCTCGCTCAGGTCGTCGAAGAAGATGCCGCCCACGCCGCGCGGTTCATTGCGGTGCTTGAGGAAGAAATACTCGTCGCACCATTTTTTGAATTTCGCATGCAGCGCGGGATCGAACGGCAACAACGAGTTCTTGCAGATCTGGTGGAAGTGCTTCGCATCTTCCTCGAAGCCGTAGTAGGGCGTGAGGTCCATGCCGCCGCCGAACCAGAACACCTTCTCGCCGTTGGGCTTGTGCGCCATGAACATGCGCACGTTGGCATGCGAAGTCGGCGCATAGGGATTTCGCGGATGCATCACCAGTGACACACCCATCGCTTCCCAGCTGCAACCGGCCAGCTCGGGACGGTGCGCCGTAGCTGAGGCCGGCATCTTGTCGCCCTGCACATGTGAGAACGCCACGCCGCCGCGTTCGATCACGTTGCCCTCTTCGAGGATGCAACTGATGCCCTCACCTTTGCCGATGCCGCCCGAGCCGGTGGCACGCGTCCACTTGTCGCGCAGGAACTTCTTGCCGTCGACTTGCTCGAGACGTTCGACGATGAGTTCCTGCAGTTCGAGCAGGTAGGTTTTGACGGCGGCGCTATCCATTTTCTCTCCGGTGATGTTCGTTGTTATTTGCGCACGATTCTACCATCCGACCATGCGCGTATCGTCGAAGGTTGTTTGCGTTTTCCCACCCGGCCGCGCAATACCCACACTTTTTTTCCGAACATTCGCCGGCACTCTGCATAGGTTTTCGCGGGACGCATCCCGCTGCGGTTGGCGCTGGTGGAGACCAGTGCGCTGTTTGCGCTACGGCAGAGTTGTCTGGCGTGAGGAAAGGCAGTGAGTCGCACCGCCAGCGTGGCGTGCTTGCCGCGCAGCCAGCGCGGGCAGGAGGGAAGCACCGGCATCAGGTAAGTGACGGCCTGCGCTTCATCATTCGCCATCTTGCTTAGCTCGGCGGGCGTCAACGCCTGCAGGTAGCGGGCGACTTGCCGGTAATGTGCCGCGATGAGGATGAGTCCCTTGTGTTGTGGGCGTTGCTTGAGCTTGAGGATGCGCTGCACAGCGCGGCGATTGGCGGGATCGCAGCCGAGTCCGTAGCAGGATTCGGTGGGATAGGCGATCAGGCCACCACGTTTGAGGTGGGCTTGGAGACGGCGTGAGGAAATGGCTGAACCAGGCAAGTGCACCTCTCGTTATGGAGTCACTGCTTTGATCCGTTCGTGGCGACCCTTCGACACTGCTCAGAACTAAAGGCTTTGTCGAACCATGAACGAATATAAACCTTGATGTCGTTCATCCTTCGACAGGCTCAGGACGAACGGTCTCTTATTTCCGGCCGATGGCGCGATAGCCGATGTCACGCCGCATCTGACTGCCATCGAAGTGGATCATGTCGGCGAACTCATACGCGCGCTTCTGCGCCTGCTTCACCATGTCGCCCAGCGCGACAACGCACAGCACGCGCCCGCCATTGGTGACGACCTTGCCGTCCTGCATGGTCGTGCCAGCATGGAACACATGCGCATCTTCCAACTGCTTCGGCAAGCCGGTGATGACATCGCCCTTGCGCGGAGTATCGGGGTAGTTGGCAGCAGCCATCACCACGCCGAGCGCGGTGCGGCGGTCCCACTCGGCTTCCACCTTGTCCAGCGTGCCGTTGACGGCATGCTCGACGATGGCAGCGAAGTCGCTCTTAAGGCGCAGCATGATGGGCTGCGTTTCCGGGTCACCCATACGGCAGTTGAACTCCAGCACTTTGAGACCGCCATCGGGCGAGATCATCAGGCCCGCATAGAGGAAGCCGGTGTAATTGATGCCTTCGCTTTCCATGCCGCGCACCACGGGCTGGATCACTTCGCGCAGCACCTTCGCATGAATGGTCGGTGTGACCACCGGCGCGGGAGAGTACGCGCCCATGCCGCCGGTATTGGGACCTTCGTCATTGTCCTTGAGACGTTTGTGGTCCTGGCTGGTCGCCATCGCCAGCACATTCTTGCCGTCGACCATCACGATGAAACTCGCTTCTTCTCCTGCGAGGAACTCCTCGATCACCACGCGCGCACCGGCATCGCCCAGCTTGTTGTCGGAAAGCATCATGTCGATGGCATCGAACGCTTCCTGCTTGCTCATTGCCACGACCACACCCTTGCCTGCGGCGAGGCCGTCGGCCTTGATGACGATGGGTGCGCCGTGCTTCTCGACGTAAGCCTTGGCCGGAGCGATGTCGCTGAAGGTCTCGAAGAACGCGGTGGGGATGTTGTGGCGCGTCATGAAGCGCTTGGCGAAATCCTTGGAGGATTCCAGTTGCGCCGCCGCCTTGGTCGGGCCGAAGATCTTCAGGCCCGCCGCACGGAACGCATCCACCACGCCCGCTGCCAGCGGCGCTTCCGGGCCGACCACAGTGAGCTCGATGTTCTCGCGCTTCACAAATTCGATAAGGTCGGGGATGGCAGTGATGTCGACGTTCTTCACGCCTTCTTCCAGCGCCGTGCCCGCATTGCCCGGTGCAACGTACACCATCTGCACCTTTGCCCCCTGCGCGAGACGCCAGGCCATCGCATGCTCACGCCCGCCGTTACCGATTACCAGAATATTCATAACAACCTCAATGTAGGGTGGGCACTATGCCCACCAATCGTCAGCGTGGGCAACAAGTTGCCCACCCTACATATTAATGACGGAAATGGCGGTAGCCGGTGAACACCATCGCCAGACCATGTTCGTCGGCGGCGGCGATGACCTCTTCGTCGCGCATCGAACCGCCCGGCTGGATGACGGCCTTGGCGCCCGCCGTCGCCAGCACGTCGATGCCGTCGCGGAACGGGAAGAAGGCGTCGGAGGACACCACGGAATTCTCCAGGCTCAGGCCCGCGTTCTGCGCCTTGATGCTGGCGATACGGGTGCTGTCCACGCGGCTCATCTGGCCCGCGCCGACGCCCAGCGTCATGCCGCCCTTGCAGAACACGATGGCGTTGGACTTCACATACTTCGCCACGCGCCAGGCGAACAGCAGGTCGGTGAGTTGCTCCTTGGTCGGTTGCAGTTTGGTCACGACCTTGAGCTGCGACAACTGCACATTGAGCGCGTCCGGTGTCTGCACCAGCAGACCGCCGCTCACGCGTTTGAAATCATACTGGTTGTGCGCGTTCGACAAGGGCACGGTGAGCACGCGCACGTTCTGCTTGGCGGCGGTGACTTTCAATGCCGCTTCGGAAGCGCTCGGCGCGATGATGAGTTCGACGAACTGGTTGGCGGTGATCTGCGTAGCGCTCTCGGCATCCAGTTCACGGTTGAAGGCGATGATGCCGCCGAACGCGGAGGTGGTGTCGGTGGAATAGGCCAGCTTGTAGGCGTTCAGCGCGGTGTCGGCGATGGCGACGCCACAGGGGTTGGCGTGCTTGACGATGACACAGGCCGGCTGATCGAAGGTCTTGACCAGCTCCCACGCGGCATCGGCATCGCCGATGTTGTTGTAGCTGAGTTCCTTGCCCTGCAACTGGGTGTAGCCGGAGATGCCGCCCACCACCGGATTGAGGTCACGGTAGAACGCGGCATGCTGGTGCGGATTCTCGCCGTAGCGCATCTCCTGCGCCTTGGCGAAGTTGAAGTTGATCTGCGCCGGGAACTCGCTCTTGCTGCCGTCGCTGTTGATCGCGGTGAGGTAGTTGCTGATCATGCTGTCGTAGGCGGCGGTGTGCGAGAACGCCTTTTTCGCCAGATCGAACTTGGTAGCAGCGGAAACTTCGCCCTTGTTGGTCTGCATCTCGGCCAGCACGTCGGAATAATCTGCCGGGTCAGTGACGATGGCGACATGCGCGTGGTTCTTGGCGGCGGAGCGCACCATGGTCGGACCGCCGATATCGATGTTCTCGATGGCGTCTTCCAGCGTGCAGCCGGGCTTGGCGATGGTGGCCGCGAACGGGTACAGATTGACGACAACCAGATCGATGGTGGGGATGTCGTGCTTCTTCAGCGTGGCGACATGCTCGGGCAGATCACGGCGGGCCAGGATGCCGGCATGCACTTTCGGTTGCAGCGTCTTCACGCGTCCGTCCAGCATCTCGGGGAAGCCGGTGTAGTCGGCGACTTCGGTGACGGGGATCTTGTTGTCTGCGAGCAGCTTGGCGGTGCCGCCGGTGGAGAGAATCTTCACGCCCAGTGCGTGCAGACCTTTGGCGAATTCGAGGACACCGGATTTGTCGGAGACGCTGATGAGTGCTTGAGTGATGGCCATTTGGTTTCCCCTGGATTGTTTTGATTACTTGATTCGGTGGTCCTGCATCTTCTTGCGCAGCGTGTTTCTGTTTATGCCCAGCAGTTCGGCGGCGCGCGTCTGGTTACCGCCGGCATGGTGCAACACGGTTTCGATCAGCGGCTTTTCCGCACAGCAGATCACCATGTCGTAGATCCCGCACGAAGGCTCTTCGCCGTCGAGGTCCTTGAAGTAGTCGTTCACCGCCTTGCGCACATGCTTGGCGATGTCGTTCTCGTTGATGGCGCAATCTTCTGTCATGCCGCGTCCCTTTCGTACAGCAGTCGTTCGCTGCTGGCTTTTTGTTCTTCGAAGAAATCGGTGGTGGCCTGCATCTGCTCGGCCACGCTCTCCAGTTGGTTCATGCGATGACGGAACACCGCCGAACCGGGCAGGCCCTTGGTGTACCAGGAGATATGTTTGCGCGCGACGCGCAGGCCGGTGTACTCGCCGTAAAAATCGTACAGGTCGGCGATGTGCTCGACCAGCACGCGCTGGATCTCGTCAACATGCGGCGACAACAAGTGCGTGCCCGTGGTCAAAAAGTGTTCGATCTCGCGGAACAGCCAGGGGCGGCCCTGCGCTGCGCGGCCGATCATCACCGCATCGGCGCCGGTGTGGTCGAGTACGTATTTGGCTTTTTCCGGGGTGGTGATGTCGCCGTTGGCGATGATGGGGATCTTCACCGCGTCTTTCACCGCGCGAATGGTGTCGTATTCGGCATCGCCGGTGTAGGCGCAGGCGCGGGTGCGGCCGTGGATGGCCAGCGCCTGGATGCCGCAGCTTTCGGCGATGCGCGCGATATTGATCGCGTTGCGATTCTGCTTGTCCCAGCCGGTGCGGGTCTTCAGCGTGACCGGCACGTTCACCGACTTGACCACGGCTTCGAGAATCTCGGCGACCAGCATTTCGTTCTGCATCAGCGCGGAACCGGCCATCACGTTGCAGATCTTCTTGGCCGGGCAGCCCATATTGATGTCGATGATCTGCGCGCCGTTGTCCACGTTGTAGCGTGCGGCCTGCGCCAGCATCTTGGGGTCGGCGCCGACGATCTGCACCGAGATGGGATCGACCTCGCCTGCATGGTTGGCGCGGCGCTTGGTCTTCTCGGAACCGTATAACAGGGAATTGGAAGCCACCATCTCGGACACTGCCATGCCGGCGCCCATGCGCTTGCACAGCATACGGAACGGCCTGTCCGTCACGCCCGCCATGGGGGCGACGATCAGGTTGTTCTTGAGCTTGTATGGGCCGATTTGCATGAGGGCTTTTCCAAAAGGGCGCTGATTATAAATTAATCAATTCGGCCATGCTATGATGGTCGCAAGTTTTTAATGCAAAGAGTTCGACATGGAGTTCGATATCGTCATCAACGGCGGCGGACTGGTCGGTGCCAGCCTCGCAACAGCCCTTAAATCAAGCGGTTTGAAGATAGCCCTGATCGAAGGTCAGGCATTGCCCGAGCTCGATTCCGAGTGGGACAGTCGCATATATGCTTTCACCCCCGGCAATGTGGAGTTCCTGAGAGAGCTTGGCGCTTGGCAACGGCTGGATATGTCGCGCGTGCAACCGGTGGAAGAGATGCGCGTGTTCGGCGATGCCGGCGCGGAGCTGGATTTCAGCGCCTACCAAGCGGGTGCGTCCGAGTTGGCCTTCATCCTCGAAAGCCGATTGTTACAGCATGCGCTGTGGCAAGGCCTGCAAGACCAGGCCAACCTCACCATCCTGCAACCGGCACAATGTGCGGCACTCAACATAAATGATGAGGCCGCCCAGCTGAAGTTGAAAGACGGGCGCGAGATCAAGACCAGCCTCATCGTCGGCGCGGACGGACGCGATTCCTGGGTACGCAAACAGACCATCATGCCGGAAGTCCCCACGCCCTATCACCAGCACGGAGTGGTCGCCAACTTCAACACGACCAAAGCCCATCGCGGTATCGCTTACCAGTGGTTCACGCCCGACGGCATCCTGGCTTACCTGCCGCTGCCGGGTCGGCGCATCTCCATCGTGTGGTCGGTCAGCCCGGAGAAATCAGCCGAACTGCTGGCGCTCACTCACGAGGAATTCGCCGCGCGCGTGGCCGAAGCAGGCAAACACACGCTGGGCGAGCTGGAAGTGATCACCCCGCCCGCCGCATTCGCACTGCGCGTGCTGAACCTGGCGCACCTGACCAAGCCGCGCCTGGCACTGATCGGCGACGCCGCGCACAACATCCACCCGCTCTCCGGCCACGGCGTCAACCTCGGCCTGCGCGACGCGCACGAACTGGCGCAGGTGCTGCTGCAGCGCGGCACATCCGATTGCGGCGATCTCGCACTGCTGCGCCGCTACGAAGCGACGCGCCAGACCGACATCATGTCGATGCAGCTCACCACCGACACGCTGAAACACCTGTTCATCAACGACAACCCGCTGCTGCGCACGCTGCGCAACCTCGGGCTTTCCGCCACCAACAAGCTGACGCCGCTGAAGAACATGATGGTGCGTCACGCGCTCAACTGACACTTAACCAAGGAATCCAGAATGTTCAGAACCCTGCTGCTGTTGCTGCTCACCATCTCTTTCGCGCACGCCGAGACCGACAAGACCACCGCCTCCATCAAGGAGACGATGCAGAAGAACTACGAGCAGCTCATCGGCCCGGTCGACCAGGTGAACAAGTCGCCCATCCCCGGCCTGTATGAAGTCGTCACCGGCGACCATATCTTCTACACCGACAAGAACGCGCAATACCTGATCGACGGCGATATGTTCGACCTGAAAGCACGCAAGAACATCACCAAAGATCGTTCGCAACAGTTGTTCGCCATCGATTTCAACCAGCTTCCGCTCGACCTCGCGATCAAGAAGGTGAAAGGCGACGGCAGCCGCAAGCTGGCCTATTTCACCGACCCGAACTGCAGTTATTGCAAGAAGCTGGAGCAAGAACTGAAGAGCGTGGATAACGTGACGCTGTATCTGTTCCTCTACCCCATCTTCGACGGCTCCGCCGAAAAGGTGCAGGGCGTCTGGTGCAGTACCGACAAAGCCAAAGCCTGGGACGAGCTGATGCTGAACAACGTGCAGCCGACCGCAGCCAAGTGCGATGTCCCCACGACCAAAGTGATGGAACTGGGACGCAAACTCAAGGTGAACGGCACACCCGCGCTGATCTTCGCCAACGGCGTCATCAACCCCGGCTACATGCCCGCCGCCAACCTGAACAAGGCGCTGGACGACAACAACAAGAAGTGATGACTATGCGCAACCTGCCCCGCCACCTCGCCGACCTGAGTATCGCCCTGTGGGTCGGCGGCATGTGGATGCTGGGCTATGTGGTCGTACCGATGCTGTTCAAGCTGCTGCCGGATCGCATGCTCGCGGGCAGGATCGCGGGCGAACTGTTCACCCTGCTGGCGGTCATCGGCATCGCCTGTGCTCTCTACCTGCTGCTGCATCAACTGCAGCAGTTCGGACGTGCCGCACTGCAACGCAACACCTTCCGCATCACCGCAGCGATGTTGCTGTTCGTCCTGATCGGGCAATTCATCCTGCAGCCCATACTCGCCGACCTCAAGGTGCAGGCATCGCCGCTCGATGTGATGCTCAGCCCCCTGGCCGCGCAGTTCAAAGCCTGGCACGCCGTCTCCGGCATCCTGTTCCTGCTTCAGAGCCTGCTCGGTATCGGGCTGGTGCTCGTATCCAGAAATAGGCAAGGGTGAGATCGTCTCACCAGCGCGCGCGTATTGACGCGTCCCGCTCATAGGGATAGTTTGAGCACCCTGCACAGGGAGAGAGAAGTGTTAAAGAACCTGCATCGAGAAATCTATCCCGCCGGCGAGATCATCTTCAAGGAAGGCGATCCCGGCAACACCGCCTACATCATCGAGGAAGGCGGCGTCGAGGTCATCGTCAGCAGTACCCAAGTCTCGCACATCTACAAAGGCGAGCTGTTCGGCGAGATCGCGCTGATCGACCAGCAACCGCGCACCGCGACGGTGCGCGCGGTCGAGAACACCGTGCTCATCCCCATCCCGCGCCAACTGGTGAAAGAACTGCTGGAAAAGACCGACCCGGTGGTGCGCCATTTGCTGCTCACCATACTCGAACGCTACCGCTCAACGCGCAATCAACCCGCCTTCAACCCCTCGCGCTCGACCACCTTCCGCCGCGACACCACGCGCGGTGTCGCCACCCAGCAACTGCGACTGGCGCACGATATCGCCGAGGCCCTGCGCGAAGGTCAGTTCGAGATGTTCTATCAACCCATCTGCGACCTTTCCAGCGCGCGCATCGCCGGATACGAGGCACTGATCCGCTGGCATCACCCGACCGAAGGCATGGTCTCGCCGATGGACTTCCTCTGGGTCGCTGAACAGACCGGACAGATACGCGAGATCGGCCTGTGGACGCTGGACCGCGCCTGCAGCGACTGGCCAACATTGCGCGAGCGCATCAACCATCCAAAACCCTTCGTCAGCGTCAACCTGTCGCCCTCGCAACTCACGGGTGACGGCTTTGTCGGGGAAGTGCGCGCATTGGTCGAACGCCACCAGATGCCGGCAGCGGAACTGAAACTGGAACTGACCGAGACCGTTATCATCAACAATCCCGAGCTTGCACTGCAACTGCTCAGCAAACTCACCGAGACCGGCAGCACCCTCGCGCTGGACGATTTCGGCACTGGTCACTCCGGCCTCGAATCGCTGCACCGCTATCCCATCGGCACGATGAAGATAGACCGCTCCTTCGTCTGCCAGATGCTCGACTCGCCGCACAGCGCCAAGATCATCCAGGCGTCCATCGACCTCGCCCACTCGCTCAAGATGGACGTGGTCGCCGAAGGCATCGAACTCGAGGAAGAACGTCTTGCTTTGCTGGAACTGGGGTGTGAGTACGGGCAGGGATGGTTGTTCGGGAAGCCGGCTTCGTTAAGAAGTATTTAACGTTTGTTGAGTGCCTGAGCCCTTCGACGTTGCTCATCAGGACAGGCCTGTCGAAGGGTCAGAACGAACGGCGCAATAATTAATCAGAAAGTCGCTTCGTGTATCTCTGGCATGCCATCGGCAGCCCACTTGCCATACCCGCCCGCCATGTTCAGCACATTCTTGAAACCCATCATCTGCAGTACAGCGGCGGCCATGGCAGAACGTCCGCTGGTCGCGCAATACACGACGATTTGACGGTCGCGGGCGGCTGCCAGTTCGGGCAGGTGCTTGGGATAGGCAGGATCGGCGGCGGCTTCGAGGATGCCGCGCGGCACCAGGTGGGCGCCCTTGATGTGACCGTTCTCGTATTCGCCGTGTTCACGCACATCGATCAGCAGCAGGTCTTCCTTGCTGTTGAGCTTGTCGAGCAGCTCTTGTGGCGAGATCTCCTTGACGCAGGACTTTGCGGAACGGACGAAGTCCATCAGGCCCATGGGTTGTTCGGGTTTGAAGGTGTTGTACATTGAGTAGTGCTCCTGGTAATGGTCTTGAAATGGTTATTTGGTGCTGCCGACGTGGTCAGTTCAACGTCGGTTCGCCGCCCCTCGGGAACAGCACCCACATCTTCCCGCTCTGCTTCATGCTCCCCGCGCGGATCGCGGCGATCTCGCCGAATCCCCAGTAGAAGTCGGCCCGCACCGCGCCCCTGATCGCGCCGCCGGTATCCTGCGCGAACATCAGGCGGTTGAGCGGTTCGGTGCTGTTGGGACGGGTGGTGGCGAGGAACACGGGCACACCAAGCGGGATGATGCGCGGGTCGACGGCGATGCTGTATTCCTCGGTGAGCGGCACGCCCAGTGCGCCCAGCGGTGCCAAGAGGTGGTCCGGCAGTTCGCGGAAGAAGACGTAGCTGGGGTTGTGGCCCAGCAGGGTGAATAAGCGCTCGGGGTTCTTTTCCGCCCAGTTCTTGATGCCTTGCATGGAGGCTTGTTCGGGCTTGAGCTCACCCAGGTCGATGAGCTTCTTGCCGATGGAGGCGTAGGGGTGACCGTTCTGGTCGGCGTAGCCGATCTTCACGCGCGTGCCGTCTTCCAGTTCGACGCGGCCCGACCCCTGGATCTGGAGGAAAAAGAGTTCGACTTCGTTCTCCACCCAGAACAATTCGCGCCCCTGCAGGACGGTCGCGTTGCCGGCATCGATCTCGGCGCGGTTGAAATAAGGCACGACGCGTTTGCCCTGCAAACGGCCGCGCACGCGCTGGCCGCGGAACTGCGGATAGAGTTCGCCCATGTCCACTTCGAGCATGTCTTCGGGCGGCGCATAGATAGGGTAGGGGCAACGCTCGCTCTTCTTGCGGCAGCCTTTGATCAACGGCTCGTAGTAGCCGGTGACGAGTCCGGTGTCGCTGCCGTCCGGATTGAACACCTGATAGGGTGTGAACCAGGTCTCATAGAAGGTGCGCTGCGCCATCAGGTCGTCGCGGTCGACCTTTGCCGCCGCCGCGCAGATGGGCAACCATACCGGCTTGAGCCTGAGCGCCTTGCAGCTTTGCAGCAATGCGGGCCAGGAAGCGGAGAGGTCTTGCATGAGCCAGTCCGGCAACGCTTCCCACTGGCTGATCATAAAATCGGGGGTGGCTTTGCCGATGGGCGGTTTGATCTCTATGGGGGGAGGCGGCTGACAGGCTGACAGCGACAAACTCAACAACAACAGCCAGAACGATCTGCTCTTAATCATCTTCACCTTAATGCAACACGCGCGGCACGCTCAATACGAACTGCGGGATGGCCACCGCGAACTCGCCGCCATCCACCACCTGCATCTGATAGGTTCCGGACATCGTGCCGACCTGCGTCGCCAGCACGGTGCCGCTGGTGTATTCGAAACTCTGTCCCGGCTTGATCAGCGGCTGCTCTCCCACCACGCCCTTGCCCTTCACTTCCTGCACATGGTTGTTGGCATCGGTGATGATCCAGTGGCGACTCAGCAACTGCACGGCATGTTCACCCCCGTTGGTGAGGGTGATGGTGTAGGCGAACACATGGCGGTTGTCGGCTTCGTCGGACTGGTCGGCGAGATAGCGCACGTTCACGGCGATCTGGATACGATAGAGGGAGTTGTCTTCCATCGCCGCATTTCACCGTATTTTGCGCGGCGTGACAAGCATTGTTTCCGGCAGGCCGGAACGCGGTGTTACGGACGGTCAGCCGCGCAACATCTCCAGGCCTTTCATGATGCTTTGCGCGAAGCCGGAAGAGCGGACCTTCTCGGGGATCTCGACCTTGTGGGCAAGCGTCAGTTCCGGCGCCTTCTGGTATGTGATATAGCGCTGCAGGGCGGAATGGATCTGCGCTTTCATGGTCGACACATTGATCGGCTTGTGCAGGATGCGGAACACCTGAGCCTGGTTGATGAGGTCGATCACCAGCTCGGCGTCCTTGGCCTTGGTGGCGATGATGGAAAGTATCTGCGGATATTCCTGCTTCAGCAGTTTCAGCATGGCCGCCACTTTCTCGTGGCTGGATTCGACATCCGCGATCACCACGGCGATCTCATGCCGCTTCATCACCTCCAGCGCCGCATCGGCACCGTGGGCATAGACCACCGGACAGAGACCGCCGATCAGCTCGCGCACGACACGGAAGACTTCCTCGTCCTCGTCGATCACCAGCACGCCCGCCGACATCTTCTCCGGCAGCGACACCGCCGCCGTCTTGGTGTCGGCCAGTTCCAGCGCGATGGTGGAGGCTTCCGCCACGATGGTCTGCAGCGCCTGATTGTCCCAGGGTTTGCTGATGAAGCGGTACACCTCGCCGTCGTTGATCGAACCGACGATAGCGGCCAAGTCGGAATATCCGGTCAGCAGGATGCGCACGCTGCGCGGCGATATCTCGCGCGAACGGCGCAACAGCTCCGAACCCAGCATGATCGGCATGCGCTGGTCGCTGATGATGACGTGCATCTGGTAACGGGTGATGAAATCGAGCGCCTTGTTGCCGTCCGTGGTGGTGAAGACATGGTAGCGGTGGCGGAACAGCGACTTCAGCGCGGTGAGGATACGTTCCTCGTCGTCGACGATCAGCAGGCGCGCTTTCTTGATGCCGGTATCGATGAAGATGGGGCTGTCTTCGTCCATCTCTTCCGCATCGTCAACCGCGTTGCCGTTGATCTGGTCCCCAGCGAGCGGTGTCTTGTTCAGCATGCGCGCGGCATTGAGCAGCATGTCAGCATTCGGCGCGGCCGGTTGCGGCGCAACGACCCCCAGCGAAGCGTCGATCGCCTTCTTGAAGGCTTGCGAGAATTCGACCGCCGTCTTGTATCTGTCGGCCGGATTCTTGGCCAGCACCTTGCCAAGCACCTTGTCGACTTCTGGCGAAAGTGCGGAATTCAGCGAGGACGGTTTGGCCGGTATCGAATTCAGCACCTGGTGCATGATGGCCGCCAGACCGCCGACGAAGGGCCGCCTGCCGGTCAACAGTTCGTAGGCGATCACGCCGATGGAATACAGGTCGGTGGTGCCGTCGACATGCTCGCCCCGGAACTGTTCCGGCGACATGAACGAGGGCGTGCCGACCAGGTCGCCGACCCGGGTCAGGGTCGTGGAGTCGATGCGGGCGATGCCGAAATCGTTGATCTTGACGCGGCCGTCGTTGTTGATCATGACATTCGCCGACTTCATGTCGCGGTGTATCACGCCCTGGGCGTGGGCATAGCCGATGCCGTCCAATGTCTGGGTGATGATCTGGCATATCTCGCGCAGGCCGAAGCTGTCCTTGCGCTCCAGATGCTGCGCCAGTGTCTTGCCGTGCACCAACTCCATGATGATGTAGGCCGCGTTCTCATCCTCGATGAAGTCATAGATCTGCACGATGCGCGGATGCACCAGCCGCCCGACCGCCTGCGCCTCCTGGCGGAAGCGGCTCAGCACGGTCTCGCGCTCGCTGGCTTCCAGCGATTTCTTGTTGACGCCCTTGATCGCCACCTCGCGCGAGATGGCCGGGTCCCAGCCCTTGTAGACGACACCCATGCCGCCGGTACCGAGCTCGCCCTGTATCTCGTACTTGCCGATCTTCTTCAACGCTTCGCTCATCTGTCAGACACCTTCCAGTTGCGCTTCCGCGGGCGGCGTCAGCGGCAGCCACACGGTGAACTTCGTGCCCATGCCGGGCTTCGATTCGACGCTGATCTTGCCGCCGTGCTGCTCGACGATCTTGTACGAGATCGACAGCCCCAGCCCGGTGCCCTTGCCGATCTCCTTGGTGGTGAAGAAGGGATCGAATATCCTCGACATCACCTCGGGCGGGATGCCCGCTCCGTCGTCCTGCACCTCGACCGCCACGCCCTCGCCGTCCACGCGCGATGTCAGCGTGATGGTGCCCTTTTCCCCCGGCATCGCCTGCACCGCGTTGGTGATGAGATTGAGGAAGACCTGGTTGATCTGCGAAGGCGCACAGGTGATCTCGGGGATCTCGCCGAAGTTCTTGTTCACGGTGACCGACTTGAGCTGGTGCTTGGCCAGCAACAGGGTGCTGTTGAGGCTGTCGTTCAGATTTGAGTGGGCGACCTTGCTGCGGTCGAGGCGGCTGAAGTTCTTCAGATTGGCGACGATCTCCGACACCTGCCCGGTGCCGAACAGGCCGTCCTTGACCAGACTGCTGAGCTCTTCGATGACATGTTGCTGCTTGAGTGCGCCGACCTGCGCGGAGGCCTGCTGGAAAGCGCGCGACAAGCCGTCCGGATCATTGCCCGCGCCCAGCAGTTCAAGCAACTTTTCGGTGTGCTCCAGTGAGCTGCCGATCAGAGGGAGTTTCTCGGAGACCTGCCCGAGGCTGTTCTTCACATAGGCCAGCGGCGTGTTGATCTCGTGCGCGACGCCCGCCACCATCTGGCCGAGCGAGGACATCTTTTCCGACTGGATCAGTTGCGACTCCGATTCCTTGAGATGTTTCAAGGCGTCCGACAGATCGCGGGTGCGCGCTTCGACGCGGTGCTCCAAAGTCTGGTTGGCGACCTTGATCCTGACGCCGAAATACATCAGCAGGATCAGCAATGCCGCGGCGTAGTACATCAGATAGATGCGGTAGCGTTCCTTTTCCTGCAGGCTCTCTTCCAGCTCGTTATTGAACGACAGCGTCAGATTGATCAGGCGCGGGCCGGTGCTCAGTCTTTCCAGCTCGGTGAAATGTTCGAGTTCGAGCGGCACCTGCGCCAACAGGGCCTGTGCCGCCTGCTCTATCCGCTTGATCTGCTCGTTCGTTGCCGCCGCCGCTTCCATCTGCACGAGCGCGGTTTGCATTTCATTGCGCTGCGCTTCCTGCCCATGCAGGAAATATTGCGGCGCGGCTTCGTCCAGCTGATTCAGGGCCTGCGCGAGCGGAGCGGAAGGGCGCTTCTGCGCAGAAGCCGCGGTCAGTTCGGCGATGTCTTTCTGCAATGCCAGCAGCACCATCTTGTTGGTGCGGTTCTCCTGGCGGAACTGGCGGAACAGGTCGGATTTGTGTATCAGTGCGTTGCGCAGTTCGGTGAGGCCGGACCTGAGTGTGTTGCTGGAAGTCAGCTGCGCGAAACGGGTCACATCGCGCAGCGCCTTGTCTCCCGCATCGTCGAGCGGCGACTCCTCCGGCTCGACAGCGAGATCGACGCGCGCGCGCTGCACCTCCCTGTCCCAGCGGCTGTCGATCTCCTTTACCCCGTTGAGCAGGCCCATCACTTCGTTCTGCTCGCGCAGATCGACCGCCTCGGTCTTGTCGTAGAAGAACACCAGCGCGCCCAGCATGATGAGCGCAATGAGCCCGGTCAGGATACTTTGCAGTATCTCGGACTTGCTCATCTCGAGCTTGGTGTTGATCTTGCTGAACCTTATATTCACTAAGCGTCTTCCCTGGCCGCTGTCCATATCGGGTGTTCAGTCACGTTGCGGGTGAAACCTCCGGCGAATCGCAGTGCTGGCCACATTGTAGTTCCTGACCTTTTGTGCAACAAAGGCACCAAGGCCCTGTAGGGATGAAGAGAACCGGCTTATTGCGGACGTGACTGTGCGCCTCCACAGGATTCGCCCTCGCGGATCAGCGCGCCGTTCGTCGACGCCCCATCGTACTTTCCGGATTTTGTCTGCCTGTTTCGGCGAATATTTCGAACACAAGCCTGTGCAGATGCATGCCTCTAGCGGACAGTCTTCTCCCTCTGGGACCGATATTAGCCGTTCCTGCCAAAAAATCCTATATGGATGAAGTACTAGTACTTCGCCAGCATCGTCAGAAGGGTCTTTCCCGGCCCGACAGGCACATGGGGCTTGAGCCGGAGACTTTCGGTTAGAATGTCGGGCCGACATTAATTTGATAACAAGGATAAAGCCATGGATTACCAGATCGCCCCCTCGATTCTCTCCGCCAATTTCGCCAAGCTGGGCGAGGAAGTGGACAACGTACTCGCCTCCGGCGCGGACATCGTGCACTTCGACGTGATGGACAACCATTACGTGCCCAACCTGACCATCGGCCCGCTGGTGTGCGAAGCGCTGCGCAAGCACGGTGTGACTGCCCCGATCGACGTGCATCTGATGGTCAAACCCGTGGACCGCATCATCCCCGACTTCGCCAAGGCGGGCGCGACATACATCACCTTCCATCCGGAGTCTTCCGAACATATCGACCGCACCATCGGCCTGATCAAGGAAAGCGGCTGCAAAGCCGGCCTGGTGTTCAACCCCGCCACGCCGCTGGACGTGCTGGAATACACCCTGCCCAAGCTGGACATGGTGTTGCTGATGTCGGTGAACCCCGGCTTCGGTGGCCAGAAGTTCATCCCCTACGTGCTGGACAAGGCGCGCGCCGTGCGCAAGATGATCGACGCGGGCAAGTACAACTGCCGTCTGGAGATCGACGGCGGCGTGGGCCCCGCGAACATCAAGGAAGTCGCCGAAGCCGGCATCGACACCTTCGTGGCCGGTTCCGCCGTGTTCGGCAAGAAGAACGACAAGGACAAGAACCACTACAATACCATCATCGGCGAACTGCGCGCGGAGCTGGCCAAGGCGAAGAAATAATGAGCTTCAAGCAGTTTCCGCTGGCCGTTTCGGCCATCGTGATCGACCTTGACGGCACGCTGTTGCATACCTCGCCGGAACTGGCCGAAGCAGCCAACCGCATGTTGCGCGACATGGGCCGTCCGCCCGTGTCGCAAGACCTGCTAATGAGCTACATCGGCAACGGTATCTCATGGCTGGTGAAGCGGGCGCTGACCGGCGACATGCATGCCGAACCCGATGCCGCCCTTTACGACAAGGCGCTGCCGATCTTCGAGAAGCACTACACCGAGCTGTTGCTGCAGAGCAAACCGTTTCCCGGAGTGATCGCGGGACTGGATGCACTGAAGGCGGCCGGATTCAGGCTGGGTTGCATCACCAACAAGGTGGCGCGCTATACCGAACCGCTGCTAAAGGGCATCGGCCTCGCGCATTATTTCGACATCGTGCTGTCCGGCGACTCGCTGCCGGAGAAAAAACCGCACCCGCTGCCCTTGCTGCATTCGGCGCAATTCTTCGGCGTGCCCATCGAGAAACTGCTGCTCATCGGCGACTCGCTCAACGATGCCGTGGCCGCCCGCGCTGCCGGTTGCCCGGTGTTCTGCGTGCCTTATGGTTATAATCACGGCGAACCGGTGGACGGACTCGATCTGGATGCAGTGATCGCCGACCTGCCCGCTGCAATGAAACTGATCGTACGCGCCTGAACATGACACATAACGACCTCTCTTCGAAGACGACCTGCTGGCGATGGTGATCCCGCATCACCGGACCCCGCGTCCGCCCGTCGTCATCGAATTTAAATAGAGAGGTCATCATGCTGTCCCCCATCACCGAACAGGAATTCCAAGCCCTTGCCAAAAAGGGCTACAACCGCATCCCACTGGCCGTCGAGACCTTCGCCGATCTCGACACGCCGCTGTCGCTGTACCTCAAGCTCGCCAACAAACCTTTCTCCTACCTGCTCGAATCGGTGCAGGGCGGCGAACGCTTCGGGCGCTATTCCTTCATCGGCCTGCCCGCCGACACGCGCATCACAGTGCGCGGCAAGCAGGTCACGCTGACCGGCGCTGCGGGCGAGACCGCACAGGAAGTCGCCAACCCGCTCGACTACATCGAGGAATACCGTGCGCGCTTCAAGGTCGCACCGTTGTCCGGCCTGCCGCGTTTTACCGGTGGTCTAGCCGGTTACTTCGGCTACGACACCGTGCGCTACATCGAACCGCGCCTCGCCAAAACGGAAAAGAAGGATGTCATCGGCACACCCGATATTTTGTTGATGCTGACCGAGCAACTCGCGGTGATTGACAATCTCTCCGGCAAGCTCACCTTCATCGTGTATGCCGACCCCGCGCATGAGCATGCCTACCGCAACGCCCTGCAGCGGCTGGACGACCTGCAATGCGCGCTGCGCCAACCGGTGCAGATCCCCGATGCGCCGCAGTCGCGCCGCCAGGAAGCGAAGTCGGAATTCGGCGAAGCGGCGTTCAAGGCCGCAGTGGAAAAGTCCAAGCGCTACATCTTTGATGGCGACATCATGCAGGTGGTGCTGTCGCAGCGCATGTCGCAGCCTTTCCCCGCATCGCCACTGTCGCTGTACCGCGCATTACGCAGCATCAACCCTTCGCCCTACATGTTCTATTACGACATGGGCGACCATCACGTGGTCGGCTCCTCACCCGAGATCCTCGCGCGACTGGAAGGCGACACCGTCACCGTGCGCCCCATCGCCGGCACGCGCCCGCGCGGCAAGACCGCACAGAAAGATGCCGAACTGGCGGAAGAGTTGCTGGCCGATCCGAAAGAGCTGGCCGAGCACCTGATGCTGATCGACCTCGGCCGCAACGACATCGGCCGCGTGGCCGAGCGCGGCACGGTGAAGCTCACCGACAAGATGGTGATCGAGCGTTACTCGCACGTGATGCACATCGTTTCCAATGTCGAGGCCAAGCTGAAAGAAGGCCTCAGCGCGATGGACGTACTCAAGGCCACCTTCCCGGCGGGAACGGTGAGCGGCGCGGCCAAAGTGCGCGCGATGGAAATCATCGACGAACTTGAACCAAGCAAACGCGGCATCTACGCGGGCGCGGTCGGTTATCTTGCCTTCAACGGCGACATGGACGTGGCCATCGCGCTGCGCACCGCCGTGGTCAAGGACAAGACGCTCTACGTGCAGGCCGGTGCGGGCATCGTCGCCGACTCGGTGCCCGAGAGCGAATGGATGGAGACACAGAACAAGGCACGCGCGGTGTTGCGCGCGGCGGAGATGGTGCTGGACGGGCTCGACGCCCCGTCGCACCGCTAGGAGAACAGCATGCTATTGATGATCGATAATTACGACTCCTTCACCTACAACCTGGTGCAGTATTTCGCCGAACTCGGCGCGGATGTGGTGGTAAAGCGCAACGACGAGATCAGCGTGGAGGACATCGCGAAGATGAACCCACAACACCTGGTCGTCTCGCCCGGCCCCTGCACGCCCAATGAGGCGGGCATCTCGGTCGCCGCGATCAAGACTTTCGCGGGCAAGATCCCCCTGCTCGGTGTGTGCCTCGGCCACCAAAGCATAGGCCAGGCCTTCGGCGGCAGGATCATCCACGCCAAGACGCTGATGCACGGCAAGACCTCCCTCATCCACCACCACAGCAACAGCGTGTTCACCGGCCTGCCCAGCCCGTTCACCGCTACGCGCTACCATTCGCTGGTAATCGAGCGCGAGACGATCCCCGATTGTCTGGAGATCACCGCCTGGACCGACGACGGCGAGATCATGGGCGTGCGCCACAAGACGTTGGCTGTGCACGGTGTGCAGTTCCACCCCGAGTCCATCCTCACCGAGCACGGACACGACATGCTGAGAAACTTTCTGGAAGGGAAGAGGTAATCATGATCACTCCGCAACAAGCACTGGTACGCCTGATCGAGCAACGCGAGATCTTCTACGACGAGATGCTGTCGCTGATGCGCCAGATCATGGGCGGCGAAGTCACCCCGACCATGATCGCCGCCATCCTGGTAGGCCTGCGCGTGAAGAAGGAGACCATCGGCGAGATCTCCGCTGCCGCCTTCGTGATGCGCGAATTCGCCAGCAAGGTACCGGTCAGCAAGCGCGACCATCTGGTCGACACCTGCGGCACCGGTGGCGATGCGGCGCACACCTTCAATATTTCCACCGCCAGTGCTTTCGTCACCTCAGCAGCCGGTGCGCGCGTCGCCAAGCACGGCGGACGCTCGGTATCCTCCACCTGCGGCTCAGCCGACGTGCTGGAAACGTTGGGCGTCAACCTCAACCGCACGCCGGAACAGGTCGGACAGAGCATCGACCAGATCGGCATCGGTTTCATGTTCGCTCCCAACTTCCACGGCGCGATGAAATACGCAGCGCCGGTACGCAAAGAACTGGGCGTGCGCACCATGTTCAACGTGCTGGGCCCGCTCACCAATCCGGCAGGCGCCGAGAACCAGGTACTGGGTGTGTTCCATCCGGACCTCGTCGGAATCCAGGCGCGCGTGCTGCAGCGCCTTGGCAGCCGTCATGTGCTGGTAGTGAACGGATGCGACGGCCTCGATGAGATCACCATCAGCGGCCCGACCAATGTTGCAGAACTGAAGGATGGTCAGGTGAACGAATACACCGTCTCACCGGAACAGTTCGGCTTGCAGAGCTCGCCGCTGGATACCATCAAGGTCAGCAACATCGCCGAAGCCAAGACCATGCTGCTTGACGTGCTGGAGAACAAGGCCGGCCCGGCACGCGACATCGTGCTGCTCAACGCGGGGGCGGCGATCTACACCGCAGACATGGCCGACTCTCTGGCATCGGGTGTGAAAAAAGCCGCCGAGGCCATCGCCACCGGCGCGGCGAAGAACAAACTGGCACAGCTGGTCCAGATCAGCAACAGCTAGCCACCTTCCGTGGTTTCCATACAGCATCAATTCCCCCCGCTCGCCGGCGAGGACAGTGCCGATATCCAGAACTGGCTGGCGGCATTGTCCGGCGTGTTCGCGCCCGCCGACATCGAGCTGATCCGCAGGGCGTGTGAATTCGCCGCACCGCTCTATCACGGCAAGACAGTGGTCACCGGCGCGCCGCTGCTACAGCATGCGCTCGGCTCCGCCTCCATCCTCATCGGCCTCAACATGGACCACGAGACTATCGCCGCCACCGCTTTGCATGCGGTGCCGGAACTGCTCGAAGGCTGGAACGAGGTGTTGACCGAGCGCTTCGGCCGCAACGTGACCGCGATGGTCGACGGCATCTCGCGCATGGAGCAGATACGCCAGTTCAGCGAAGTGCGCTCCGCCGACAAGGATCGGGAAGCACAGGCCCTGCAGATCGAGAGCCTGCGCAAGATGCTGCTGGCGATGGTGGAAGATATCCGCGTGGTGCTTATCAAGCTCGCCGAACGCACGCAGACGTTGCGCACACTTTCCGGCGCGTCGCCCGAGCAGCAGAAACAAGTGGCGCAGGAGACGCACAACATCTTCGGCCCGCTGGCCAACCGCCTCGGCGTGTGGCAGATCAAGTGGGAGCTGGAAGACCTCTCCATGCGCTACCTGGAGCCGATGCTGTACAAAAAGATCGCCAAGCTGCTGGACGAACGCCGCGTCGACCGCGAGCGTTACATCGCCGATGTGCTGGAGCGTCTGCAACAGGCGCTGGCGAGACACGGCATCAAGGGCGAGGTAACAGGCAGACCGAAACACATCTACAGCATCATCAACAAGATGAAGCGCAAGCAGCTGGACTTCGACCAGCTCTACGACGTGCGCGCGGTGCGCATCCTCGTCGAGGATGTCGAACAATGTTATGCCGCGCTCTCCATCGTGCATGAACTCTGGACGCCGATACAGAAAGAGTTCGACGACTACATCGCGCGCCCCAAACCCAACGGCTACCGTTCGCTGCACACCGCCGTGCTCGGCCCGCGCGAACTCTCGGTAGAAGTGCAGATCCGCACGCAACAGATGCACCACGATTCCGAACTCGGCGTGGCCGCACACTGGCGCTACAAGGAGAACAAGAAATCCGAAGGCGGCGTGGACGAGAAGATCGCCTGGCTGCGCCAGATCCTGGCGTGGAAAGCTGAACTGGCCGACAGCGGCGAGATGCAGGAGCAGTTCCGCAATGAGTTGCTGCAGGACCGCGTGTATGTGTTGACGCCGCAGGGCAAGGTCATCGACCTGCCGAAAGGTGCGACGCCGGTGGACTTCGCCTATGTGCTGCACACCGATCTCGGCCACCGCACACGCGGCGCCAAGGTGGACGGCAGCATCGTGCCGCTCAACTACAAGCTGCAGACCGGCCAGCGCGTGGAGATACTCACCATCAAAGTGGGGGCGCCCAGCCGCGACTGGCTGTCGCCGCAACTCGGCTTCCTGAAAAGCTCGCGCGCTCGCGCCAAGGTGCGCCACTGGTTCTCCACCCAGAACCTCGACGCGAGCATCGCCGAAGGCCGCCTCATCCTCGACCGCGAACTGCATCGTCTCGGCGTGACGGATATCAACCAGGAAAAGCTCGCCCAGCGCCTGCGCTTCAACAAACTGGACGAACTGCTCGCCGCCATCGGCCGCGACGAAGTGAAACAGAACCGCATCGCCACCGCCGTGCAGCAGGAAGCTCCGACCAAGGTCGTCATCCCCGCCAAAGTCCTCGCACCAAGAACCGCCGCCCCGCGCACTTCATCCAGCGGTGTGCTCATCGAAGGTGTCGGTGGACTCACCGTGCGCATGGCCAAATGCTGCAAACCCGAACCACCCGACCGCATCGTCGGTTACACGACCCGCCTCGGCATCACCCTGCACCGTGTGGATTGCAGCTGCGTGCAGCGCATGCCGCAGGACAAGCGAGATAGGTTGTTGGAGGCGGCTTGGGCGGTGAAGAAGGTTTGATTGTTTTTGAGTTAAAGGCAACACTGTCGGGGATTGCCCGACAGCAAGCTACTTTCTTTTGTTTCGCCAAAAGAAAGTAGCCAATGAAACGGCGACCCCCGACGGTTTTAGCTTTGATTGAACAAACAGCACGAACGGCTAAGGTTTCTTCAACAAATCCATCACCGTCGAATACCTCAACCTCACCCCCAACTCCCGCTTCACCCTCCGATTCACCAACCGCCTCGACTCATTCACAAACGACAACAACGATTCCGACAACACCCGCTGCGCCTCAGCGCGACCGATGCGCGGCGGTCGCGGCAACCGGTATGCATCCGCCACGACATCGAAGTAGTCGCCCATCTTCATCTCGCCATCGTCGCTGGCGTGATACACGCGGTTCGGCTTTCCGTGCTGTAAAGCGGCAACGATGATGCGCGCGAGATCGTCGGCGTGGATGTGGTTGGTGTAGCCGTCTTCTGCCGCAACAAGCGCGGGCGTGGCGGAGCGGATGCGTTCCAGCGGCAGGCGCTCGGCAGCATAGATGCCGGGCACGCGCAGGATGGTGGCCTGCACGCCATTGCGTTGCGCCCAGCGACGGATCTGATTCTCTGCATCGACGCGGCGTTGCGCTCTGGCAGTTCGCGGCTGGACAGGTCTGGTCTCGTCCACGTATGCGCCGCCGCAGTCGCCATAGACGCCACTGGTGCTGATGTAGATGAGGCGTTTGGGCAAGGCGCCTTGCGACAGGGCAGCGAGCAGGTGGCGGGTGCGGCTGTCATCCGGGCCTGCGTTCGGCGGCGGCGCCAGATGCAGCACGATATCTGCAAGCCCGGCGATCCTCGGCAACTGCCTGCGATCGTCGAGGTCGCCGATGACGGGGGTGACGCCCTGCTGGCGCAACCCTACGCGGCGCGTGGCATTCCGTATCAGCGCGTAGAGGCGGTAATGCCCGCCGAGCAGCGGGATGGTGCGCTGCGCGATGTCGCCGCAGCCGATGATGAGCAGTCGTTCCATGGCCGGATTATGCGTTAAAATCGCGGCCTTTATTTGACGGATGCGCCCCATGAGTTTCAAGACCACGATACAGCCCAGCAACCATTCCTTTCCCATCACCAAGGATGAGACCATCCTGGAGGCCGCGCTGGCGCATGGTTTGACGCTGCCGTATAGCTGCCGCGACGGCGCTTGCGGGGCGTGCAAGGGCAAGGTACTGAGCGGTGCGGTGGATCACGGCAAGGCGCAAGCTTTTGCCCTCAGCGAGGAGGAAAAGGCCTCCGGGATGGCGTTGTTCTGCTGCGCCAAGCCGCTTTCCGACCTGGTCATCGAGAGCCACGAGGTCACCACTGCCGAGGAGATCGTGGTGAAGACGCTGCCCTGCCGCGTGGAAAAGATGGTGAAGCTGACCGACGAGATCATGGCGCTGTACCTGAAGCTGCCCGCGAACGAGCGGCTGCAATTCCTCTCCGGCCAATACATCGACATCCTGCAAAAGGAAGGCAAGCCGCGCAGTTTCTCGCTGGCCAATGCGCCGCACAACGACGAGCTGCTGGAACTGCATGTGCGCAACATCCCCGGCGGCACCTTCACCCAGCATGTGTTCAACGGGATGAAGGAACGCGACATCCTGCGCATCAAGGGCCCGCTCGGCAAGTTCTGCCTGCACGAGGATTCGCCCAAGCCCATCCTGTTCGTCGCCAGCGGCACCGGCTTCGCGCCGGTGAAGGCGATCATCGAGCACGCGCTGCACATCGGTTTCAAGCGCGAGATGCATTTCTACTGGGGCGTGCGCCTGCAGGCCGACCTGTACATGCTGGACAAGGTGAAGGAGTGGGAGGCGCAGGGCATCAAGTTCACGCCCGTGGTCTCCGATGAAGCCTGGAACGGCCGTGCGGGCTTTGTGCACCAGGCGGTGCTGGACGACTTCAAGGATCTGTCGGGCTACGCGGTGTATGCCTGCGGCGCACCGGTGGTGGTGGAAGCTGCCCACCGCGAGTTCACCACCCAGCGCGGCTTGCCCAACGATGCGTTCTTCTCGGACGTGTTCACTTTCGTGCCGAAGGCCTGAAACTCTATTTTGTATTCTTGCCGGACCGGTTGGCCCAATAGATGAGATTGGGCTGCACCGCCTGGAAGCGCGCATCTTCCCGTATCAACTCACCCAGTTCGCCCGGCCCGGGGTCTTTGTCGAGGATCAGCAGATAAGTCTCTCCGCCCAGCGCTTGTGATTCCTTGATGCCGTAACGCCCGAACAGCTCGGCGATCGCGCTCTCGTGCGCTTCGGGAACCAGAGTGACCAGATATTCGTTGGGGACGCGCGCTTGCCGGTCGGCGATCACGTACTTCGATGTTGGGCTTGCAACTGGCAGGGCTGTGGCCGGCGTGCGGTGGCATGCCGACACAGCCATGAGCAGGGCACTGATCAAGCCCATCGAACAAATGCGCGTCCCACCTACCATCTGCTTTCCCCCGGAATTCCTCTTGTTTGAGTTTGCCTCGACACCTTCGGCCGCCAGCTGTCCGAACTCTAACAGTACTGCTCAAGATGGAATATAGGCCAAAAGATATAGAACCCTGCCTATATCTTTACGGATAACGCGGCAAATCACAGGCTTATTGAACCTGCGTAGCCTTCTGGAAATAAGCCAAGGCGTGCTCCTGCTTGCCCATTTTCTCGGCCAACTGCCCAAGTGCGGTGAAAGCCGCACGGCTGGTCTTCAGGCTGAGGCTGGCATCGAGATAGCTCTGGGCTTTGCCCCACAATTTCTGGTGCATGCAAAGTTTGCCCAAAGCCAGCATGAGTCCGGCATCGTCAGTGTGCTGGTTCAGCCAGCGTTCGGCCTGCTCGATTTGCGCGTTGTTGTTGTCGCTGTAGCATTCGCCGAACAGGGTGACCAGTTCGCTGTCCCACTGCGCGTTGAGGCTTTCAGCGAGCAAGTGCTGCGCGCTCTGGCAATCGCCGAGTCTGCCGAAAGCCTGCGCGGCGACAGCGGCGATCTTGCTGCGCCGCTTGATATCGGTGGGGATGGATTTCCACAATGCCTGCAACGCGGGCAGATCGGACGCCTGTGTGGACAGCTTCTCCAGCCAGGCCTGCTGGCGCATCTGCACGGCGACCACCTTGTCGATGGCGTTGCGCTTCTCCAGTTGCGTCATCACCTCCAGTACCGCGTCCCAGTTGCGCGCCTGCTGCTGCGCTTTCAGTTCCAGACCGAGGGCACCGACATGTTTGTGCATGCCGGTGTCGCTCAGCTCCTTCAGCGAATTGAGCGCGGATTGGGGCTGCTTCTGGTCAAGCAGGAATTCGGCCTGCGCCATCAGGCGCATGGTCGATTCGCCCACGCTCTTGCCTTCGGCTTGCGCCAGATAGGCATCGCGCTTGTCGAATTCGCGCTGCTCGTGCGCGGCGCGCGCCGCGACGATGGGATTCAGTCCGGAGTTCTCGCCCAGTTCCATGGCACGCACGGCTGCCTTCTCCGCCGCCGCAAAACGCCCCTCGAAATAGGCTTTAAGCGCTTCCATCATAGCGGTGCGGCCCTTGCTGGCGGCACGCTCTTCGCGGAAGCTGCGTACATATTCAGGCAGATTCAGCGTGACGAAAGTCATGCGCACCAGCAGATAGCCGAGCACGAAGACGGCGAGCAGGACGAACACGAACAGCGTCAGCGACATCTCCATCTTGTAGGGCGGGAAGACGAACTGAACGTAGCCGGGATTGTGCGCGAACATGGTCACCGCCACGGCAGCCGCGAACAGGCCGACGAGCCAGAGCAGCCACTTCATCGTGCACCCCGCTCATGCGAAGCGCGATAGTTGCGCACCGCTTCCAGACTGCCGCTGATGTCTGGCATCTCGATCACGATCCTGGAGGTGGCGAGCTTCTGCAACTCGTTCTGCGATCTCGCTCCCGCGGCGGACTTGGTGTCGAAATAACGCTTGAGCCACTCCTGCGAGGTCTTGAGATCACGGCGGAAACTCACTTCGTCACGCGTCAGCAGCGCCATGCGCGCGGAGAGCAGGCGCAACTTCAGGTTCTCGCGCAGAAAGAATGCCTGCGTCGGCGACAGCAGCGGCAACTCCTGCTGCTCGGTGTTTACGATGCGCACCAGGTGTTTGGTCTCCTGCCAGAATTCACGCCAGAGGCGCTCCAGCATCCCTTCTTTCGGGTCGGCGGCCGGCTCGACTTCCTGCGGCTGGATGCGAACGGCCTGCGCCAACGGCAGTTCATCCACGGCGTTGATCATGCCGTCGAGCTTGAGGTTGATGGCGGGCACATCGACATTGGGCAGCGCGCGCAATCTGTCGATATCCTGATCGATGCGTTTGCGCAGGTTGGCGAAAGCGGGGCGGTTCAGGCGTTGCAGACGGCTGTCGGCCTGCTGCATGGCGATGAGCGCGGCCTTGACGTTGGCGGAGAGTTGCAGCTGCTGTCCGGCGATCAGCAGCATCTGTTCGACTTCAGCCAGCGCGGTCTGGTCACGGCTGCTCGACATGTCCTGATACAACGCCTCCAGTGCGGCGCGCTGGTTCTGCGTCTCGGCGTAACGGCTCTCGAGCAGGCTGAGCTTGCCCCCCATCTCGCGCACCAGTTCCTGGTTCTGCGCCACCAGCATCTGGTTGCCCTTGTTCGCCGCTTCCACCTCGGACAGGCGGCGCGCCACTTCCTGCTGCGTCTGGTCGAGCTGGTAATGCGAATCCAGCCATTGCCAGACGAACACCACCACCAGCACTGCCAGGGTCAGTTGGGTCAGCGTCACGCGGGCAAGCAGATTGGACAGCGCGTTGCCGGGCGCCGGCGCTTGCGGCGCGGCGGCAGCTTGTTCGGTAGTGGCAGGCAGTTGTGTCTGGTCGTTCATCGGGTCAGCTCCGTTCTTTATTCGCCCATGCTACCAAACTGGCGATCAAACCGTCATCCCCGGATGCGGTGGCGATGATGTTGGTCCAGCCTTGCTGGCGGGCCAGTTCGGCGATGCGGGCATGCGGCACGAACAACGGCATCGCGGCCAGCGTTGGCCTGGCGGCCTCCCGCAGCAGAGACTCCCACAGATGCACCAGTGCCTCGCTGCTGGTCACCGTGATGGCAGCGGGCTTGGCCGCGAGCAGTGCGGCACCATCGACGGGGTGCTTGCGGCGCAGATAACAGCTCACGTATTCCACCGTCGCTCCGCGCGCCTTGAACGTGTCGCCCAGCAGTTCGCGCCCGCTGTCACCGCGCAGAATCATCACGCGTTTGCCCGCCACGTTCTGCAGCTCGGGCAATGCCAGCAGCCCCTCGCTGTCGAAGCGCTCGGCCGGCACCATGACCTGTCCAACGCCGTGCTCGCTCAAGGCCTTCGCGCTGCCTTGGCCAACGGTGGCAACCTTCAACGTCGCCGGCAAGCCGCCTGCCGCTTCAATCGCAGCCATACCGTAACGTACGGCGTTCGGACTGATAAAGATGGCAAGGTCGGCTTGCTTGAGAAGTGTGAGCTGCTGACGCAAAGCCTGCGCGTCCGGCACTGCCTCGATCTCCAGCAGCGGGAACAGCAGGGCCTTGCCGCCCAGACGTTCGATGTGTCTCAACAGTTCGACCGCTTGGTCACGCGGTCGCGTGACGACGATGTTCAGTCCGGCAAGCGGCTGATCAGCCATTCAGTGCGGCAAGGATCTCGCCTGCGCCCTGCTTGAGCAAGTCCTGCGCGACCTTGTCGCCCAGCGCTTCGGGGTTGGCGATGTCGCCGATGTGTTCGGCGCGCAACAGGCGCGTGCCGTCCGGCGTGGCGACGAAGCCGCGCATGCGCAGCTTGCCGTTCTGCACTTCGGCAAAGCCGCCCAATGGCACCGAGCAGCTACCTGCCAGGGCGCGACTCATGGCGCGTTCGGCAAACACGCAGGCAGCGGTGTCGGCATGGTGCAGGGGCGCGAGGACCGCTTTCAGGTCGGCGCGGTCGGCACGCGTTTCGATGCCGAGCGCACCCTGACCGACTGCAGGCAGGCTGTCTTCACTGGAGATGACGGCTCGGATGCGGTCGCCCAGTCCCAGACGCTTCAGACCGGCAGCGGCGAGGATGATGGCAGCGTACTGACCCTCGTCCAGCTTGCGCAGACGGGTCTGCACGTTGCCGCGCAGCGGTTCGATCTTGAGATGTGGGAAGCGCGCGCGCAGCTGGCTCTCGCGGCGCAGGCTGGAAGTGCCGACCACGCTGCCGGCAGGCAACGATTGCAGGTTATCGAACTTGTTGGAGACGAATGCGTCGCGCGGATCTTCGCGCTCGCCTATGCAGGCCAGCACAAAACCGTCCGGCAGGTTCATCGGCACGTCCTTGAGCGAGTGCACAGCAATATCGGCGCTGCCGTTCTCCAGTGCCGTCTCCAGTTCCTTGACGAACAGGCCTTTGCCGCCGATCTTGGATAAAGTCACATTGAGAATCTGGTCTCCCTGTGTGGTCATGCCCAGAATGCTGACCGAAGTTTGCGGGTATAATACGCGCAGCCTGTCACGAATGTGTTCCGCTTGCCACATGGCCAATGCGCTCTCGCGCGAAGCGATCACCAGACGGGCTGGGGGAGTAAGTGAAGCCTGAATCATCGGGGTTTCCTAACGATAAATAATTTGCGGTTTATGCACGGCGCATTCTAACAGGTGCGCCGCGCTTTTGCGCCGCCGACATATACAAGAACCGACATGCGGCTGCATCAAAAATTCAAAGTTCTAAGCAAGACAAGGCGCGAGCAAAAAATTGCGACGCGGCATATAAGCGATATGTAAGGAGTGATTTTTTGTGAGCAACGCAGTATTGCGACGAAATTTGGATTTTTAGAGGTAGCCATGAACCTGATCTCTGCACCTGCCGACATTTCCAGTAAAGACCAGCCGCTACGCGACGACGTGCGGCTGCTGGGCCGCATCCTCGGCGACACCTTGCGCGAGCAGGAAGGCGAGGAGTATTTCCAGCTGGTCGAGAACGTGCGCCGTGCTGCGGTGCGCTTCCGCAAGACGCAGGACGAGCGCGACGGCGCAGCACTGGAACAGATACTGGATGCGCTCTCGCCCACCGATGCGCTGGCCGTGGTGCGTTCCTTCAGTTATTTCTCGCAACTCTCGAATATCGCCGAAGACCTGCACCACAACCGCCGCCACCGCGCCCACCTGAAGACGGGCAGCACGCACAAGGACGGCGCCCTGCTGCTGGCGCTGGACCGACTCGAAGAGAAGAAGGTCGACAGCAAGACCCTGCAGGCATTCCTCGACAGCGCGCTGGTCTCGCCGGTGCTGACCGCGCATCCGACCGAAGTGCAGCGCAAGAGCATCCTCGATTGCCAGCTCATCATCTCCAGCCTGCTTTCCAACCGCGACCGCATGGACATGACGCCGGACGACCTCGCCGAGAACGAGGAGGCGCTGCACCGCTTCGTGCTGATCCTGTGGCAGACACGCATGCTGCGCACCGCCAAGCTGACCGTCCGCGACGAGATCCGCAATGGTCTGGAGTATTACCGTTACACCTTCCTGAACGAGCTCCCCAAGCTTTACGCCGGACTGGAGAAACAGCTGGAGACGCGCTTCGACAAGCACATCAGGGTGCCGCCGCTGTTGCGCGTGGGCAGCTGGATAGGCGGCGACCGCGACGGCAATCCCTATGTCACCCACGACGTGATGTCGGACGCGGTGCAATACCATTCATCGCTTGCGTTCGAACATTACCTGAACGAGACCCATGTACTCGGCACGAGGCTGAGCCTGACAGACCGCTTGGTCGATGTGACGCCGGAAATGCGCGCCCTGTCCGACGCCTCACCGGACAGGGCCGCACCGCGCGAAGACGAACCCTACCGGCGCGCGCTGATCCTGATCTATTCACGCCTGTCGGCGACCGCAAAACATCTCGGTCATGATCTCGCCACGCTGCGCCCGATCGACGTGCATGCGAAGCCCTACGCCACTGTGCAGGAGTTCATCGCCGATCTGGATGTGATGATCGACTCGCTGTACAAGCACGGCGCGGTCTATCTGGCGCGCGGCCGGCTGGCCAATCTGCGCCGCGCCGCCGAGGTGTTCGGTTTCTATCTCGCGCCGCTGGACATGCGCCAGCACAGCGCCCTCATCGAACAGACTGTGAGCGAGTTGTTTGCCCACAGCACGGGCAAGGCAAACTACTCCGACCTCGGCGAGAGCGAGAAGCGGACAGTGCTGCTGCAGACGCTGCAGGAAGGCCGCATATTGATGACCGATGTCGCGCGCTATTCCGATGTGCCGCAGAGCGAACTGCGCATCATGCAGGCCGCCGCGGAGATACACCGCCGCTACGGTGCGGGCGCGCTGCCCAACCACATCATCTCGAAGACCGACGCGGTGAGCGACATGCTGGAGCTGGCACTGCTGCTGCAACAGGTCGGCCTGCTGCAGGCCTGTCCTGAGCCTGGCCGAAGGGGCAGCGACAAGCTGCACGTCAACATCATCCCGCTGTTCGAGACCATCGAGGACCTGCGTGGCGGCGCAAAGATCATGGACGAGCTGTTCTCGCTACCCTGGTACCGCGCGCTGCTGAAGAGCCGCAACGACACACAGGAAGTGATGCTAGGTTACTCCGACAGCAACAAGGACGGCGGCTATCTCACCGCGAACTGGGAGCTGTACAAGGCCGAGGTCGAACTGGTGAAAGTGTTCGAGAAGCACGGCATCGAACTGCGCCTGTTCCACGGACGCGGCGGCACCGTCGGCCGCGGCGGCGGCCCCAGCTACGATGCGATATTGGCGCAACCGCCGGGCAGCGTGAACGGCCAGATCCGCATCACCGAGCAGGGCGAAGTCATCGCCAGCAAGTACTCCAATCCGGAGATCGGCCGCCGCAATCTGGAGACGTTGATCGCCGCGACCATGGAGGCGACCCTGCTGCACCACCACGGCGCTGACAGCACCATGCCTGAATACCACCGCATCATGGAGGCGCTGAGCCTGGACGCCTTTGCCGTGTACCGCAAGCTGGTGTACGAGACACCCGGATTCACCGATTATTTCTTCACCGCCACGCCCATCCGCGAGATCGCCGAACTCAACATCGGCAGCCGCCCGTCGTCGCGCAAGGCCTCCGACAAGATCGAGGACCTGCGCGCCATCCCTTGGGTGTTCAGCTGGGGTCTGAACCGCATCATGTTGCCGGGCTGGCTGGGTTTCGGCAGTGCGGTGCAAAGGTTCATCGAACGCGAAGGCGAGGCCGGATTGAAGCAGTTGCAGGCGATGTACCGGGACTGGGCGTTCTTCCGCGGCCTGATGTCCAACATGGACATGGTCTTGTCCAAGACCGACATGGGTATCGCTTCGCGCTACGCAGAACTGGTGGATGATGTCGAATTGCGCGAGCGAATCTTCGGCGCGATCAACCACGAGTGGGAGATCACCGTGGAGATGCTGCTCAAGGTGACCGGCTCCGCGACACTGTTGCAGGACAACCCGGCTTTCGCGCGCAGCCTGCTGACGCGTCTGCCTTACATCGATCCGCTCAACCACCTGCAGGTCGCGCTGTTGCAGCGCCACCGCGCTGGCGACAACGACGAGAAAGTGAAACGCGCGATCCACCTGACCATCAACGGTATCGCCACCGGTTTGCGCAACAGCGGCTGAGCCACTTGCTCGGACAAAAAAATTGGGAGACCGAAGTCTCCCAAATCGCTTTGCCTCTACTCGCTATCGTGTGATGTCTTGAACGCTGCTCCTCCCTGATGCGGCTTCCCACGACTCCCCTGTCCGTCGTAGACCGCGATTTTGCACAGCGCTTCACCCACTTTGCTTGGTAGTAGTTGTTGTTGTCATTCTGGACGCCCCCGGCAACAACCGTTGCCTGTCTTGCAGCATCCTGTCCCCCCCCCTGTTCTTGCAGCGCACCGGACTGATTGGCAGAACGTGCTACTGCACAAGACGGTTGAATAATACCTATGCCTTTGTAAAGGGAACGTCAACGAAATGTGAGGGAAAGGTGAATTGCGTGAAAATCGCGCCGAAAACGACGATTTCCCGCGAAAACTAGCTCTTGCCCTTCACGCTCGCCAGTTGCCGGCGGCTGATCGGCAGTCTTTCCTCGATGCCGTTCAGCTTCATCAGCCAGCCGCTTTCCCCCTCCTCGCCACCCTTCTCGAAGCCGGCGATGGCGCTCTTTGCCACCAGACAGCTGCGGTGGGTGCGCACGAAACGCGTGGCGAACTCCTTTTCCAGCGCGGTGAGCGATTCCTCGATCAAGTACTCGCGCTCAACGGTACGCACGGTGACGTATTTCATCTCGGCGCGCAGATAGATCACTTTTTCGACGGGGATCAGCAGTACTTTGCCGCGTTCGTGTGCCGACAGGAAACTGCGCGGCTCCGGTGTGAGTTCCTGCAAGACTTCGGTGCGGATCGGTACGGCATCACGCGCGCGCGACAGCGCATCGAACAGACGACCGAGGCGGATGGGTTTGAGCAGATAGTCGATGGCGCGCTGCTCGAAAGCCTGGATGGCATAAGCGTCGTAGGCAGTGGTGAAAATGATGACCGGCGGATGCTCGAGCTTGTTGAGATGGCGCGCCAGTTCGATGCCGTCCATCTGCGGCATGCGGATATCCAGAAGGACGACCTCGGCCGGCGTTTCCGCCAGCTTGTCCAGCGCCTCCTGGCCGTTGCCGGCCTCGCCGACCAGTTGTAGCGGAAATTGCGCCTCGCAATCGGCGAGAAGCTCCTTCAGGCGATTGCGTGCAGGTGCCTCGTCATCGACGATGAAGACACTGAGCGGCATGGTGATGGTGTCGTTCATGCTGGCAGGCCTTTCACATAGGGAATGATGATGTGAACCTGATAATGCCCGGCATCGCGTTCGACCTGATACTGCGCTTCGACATCGAACAGCAGCGACAGTCGTTCACGGATGTTGGACAGTGCCATTTTGTGTCCGTTGGGATGCAATGAAGTCTGACTCTGCGCGGGATTGCGCACCTCCAAATGCAGTTCGTCGCGCGATCGATACAGCCGGACTTCGATGGTCCCGCCCTGAGCGAGAGGTTCCACCCCGTGATAGACGGCATTCTCCAGCAGCGGCTGCAGGATTAGCGGCGGGATGAGCGCATCCGGCGGCATGTCCGCGATATCCCAGTTCACTTTGAGGCGTTCGCCCAGACGCAACTCCTCGATGGCCAGATATTGCCGCGCCAGCGCCACCTCCTTCTCCAGTTCCACCAGCTCACGCGGCTCGGTCATCGCCACACGAAACAGATCGGCCATGTCTTCCAGCGCGGTCTCGGCTCTTTTCGGGTCGGCACGCACGATACTCAGCACGGCATTGATGGTGTTGAACAGGAAATGCGGACGGATACGCGCCTGCAGGGCCTGCAAGCGCGCTTCGTGTTTCGCCGGGGTCAATGCCAACGCGCGCAGGCGGAAATACGCCAGCAGAGCCAGGGTGACGACGGCACCCACCAGTGCGTGGCGTACATAGCGGAACATGCCGATATCGTCAGTCACGAAGATGAGCTCGCCTCCCAGCTTGTCTATCATGACGGTGACCAGCGCCACGATGGCGGTAGCGACCGCCGCTCCCTGCCAGTAGGGCAGACGCGCGAGCACCGGGTTCAGCGCATAGAGCAGCAGCAGGCTGCTCAGCAACACCGGTTGCAGCAAGGCGGAGCCGTGCAGCAGGCCGCTTTGCAGATCCGCCAGCGATACCGACTGCGACAGTGCGCCAAGCAGGGCGACGGCATTGGTCAGCAGCACGATGCGCAATACCGTGCCCATGTTGCGGAAGTCGGGCAACAGTTTGGGGCTAAGGTTTTGATTTATACTGCGCGTCTCCGGCATATGGACCTTTCAAGTGCCGCTCATTCTGGACAAGACATGGCTACGATGCAAGACAATCAGACCTGGTCGGGACGTTTCAACGAACCCGTGGCAGAGTTGGTGAAGCGTTATACCGCTTCGGTGGATTTCGACAAGCGCCTCGCTCTGTTCGACATCCAGGGCTCTTTGGCCCACGCACAGATGCTCGCGACCTGCAACATCATCAGCGCGCAGGATCTGAAAGACATCCAGCGCGGCCTGTCGCAGATCGAGAACGAGATCATCAGCGGCGATTTCGACTGGCAGCTCGACCTTGAAGACGTACACCTCAATATCGAGAAGCGCCTCACCACCCTGGTCGGCGATGCAGGCAAACGCCTGCACACCGGCCGTTCGCGCAACGACCAGGTCGCGACCGACATCCGCCTGTACCTGCGCAGCGAGATCGACAACATCATCGGTTTACTGAAAGAGCTGCAGACCTCGCTGCTCGATCTGGCACAGCATCACACACACACCATCATGCCCGGCTTCACCCATCTGCAGGTGGCGCAACCGGTGAGCTTCGCCCATCACATGATGGCCTATTTCGAGATGTGCCAGCGCGACATCGGCCGCTTCGGCGATGCGCGCAAGCGCGTGAACCGCCTGCCGCTGGGCGCCGCCGCACTGGCCGGCACCAGCTACCCGATCAAGCGCGAATATGTCGCCGAACTGCTGGATTTCGACGGCGTCTGCGAAAACTCGCTGGATGCCGTGTCCGACCGCGACTTCGCCATCGAATTCACCGCAGCCTCCGCGCTGGTCATGACCCACCTGTCGCGCCTGTCGGAAGAACTGATTCTGTGGATGAATCCGCGTTTCGGCTTCATCGATATCGCCGACCGCTTCTGCACCGGCTCTTCCATCATGCCGCAGAAGAAGAACCCCGATGTGCCGGAACTGGTGCGCGGCAAGACCGGGCGCGTGAACGGCAATCTGGTCGCCCTGCTGACCCTGATGAAGGGCCAGCCGCTGGCCTACAACAAGGACAATCAGGAAGACAAGGAACCGCTGTTCGACACCGTCGACACGCTGACGCTGACCTTGCGCATCTACGCCGACATGATGCGCGGCATCACCGTCAAACCGGAAGCCATGCGCAATGCCGCCTTGCAGGGCTACGCCACAGCCACCGATCTGGCCGACTATCTGGTGAAGAAGGGATTGCCGTTCCGCGATGCGCACGAAGCCGTAGCACTCGCCGTGCGCCATGCCGAACAAAAAGGCTGCGACCTGGCCGAACTCAAGCTGGATGAGTTGCAGCAGTTCTCGACGCTCATCGCCGACGACATCTACGGCGTGCTGACGCTGGAAGGTTCGCTCGCCGCACGCAACCACACCGGCGGCACCGCTCCCAACCAAGTCGAAGCCGCCATCGCGCGCGCGCGCAAACTGCTGGCCTCCTAGCCTGCACAGGAATCGCAGGCAAAAAAACGGGCCACCTTGCGATGGCCCAGAATAGGAGGAGAGTATGAAAGATTGAGTTGGCTACAACTCAAGGCTCTAACAACTCAGGACGGATTGTAGGAGTCTGGTTCTGGGTTGCATATATGCCAAACGGCCTATATAACGGCCTATACCTTTTCCCTACCCCCGCATCCGCTCCATCGAAAACTTATTGAATCTTTGAGCTAATCCCGCCGCTGACCCGCTCGATTCCGGCTATATCCCTTGCCGAGAAGACATCGCCATAGCCATATTGCTGCAATAGATCCCTTGCCTGCTGCGCCTGATCATAACCATGTTCAAGCATCAGCCATCCGTCTCGTTCAAGGAAGTTATGCGCCTGGGCGATGATGCGGCGGATATCGTCCAGCCCGTCCGGACCGGATGCCAGTGCGGACATCGGCTCGAAACGCACATCGCCCTGCGACAGATGCTTGTCGCCGACCGCGATATAGGGTGGATTGGAAACGATGAGGTCAAAACGTTGCGTGCCCAGCGCAGCGAACCAATCACTCTGCACGAGGCTTACATTGCGTATGGCGAGGCGCTGTGCGTTCTCATGCGCCACTGCCAGCGCCGCCTCCGATGCATCCACTGCCACTACTTCCGCATACGGCCGGGCATGCGCGATGGACAAGGCGATCGCCCCCGTACCCGTGCCGAGATCAAGCACCCGAAACATGCCCTGCGACAAAAACCTCTGCAATGCCAATTCGACCAGCAGTTCGGTATCCGGTCGCGGGATCAATGTGGCGGAAGTGACTTTGAAACGCAAACCGAAGAATTCGCGCTCGCCGAGGATGTGCGCGACAGGTTCGCCCTGTAAACGCCTCTGCAACATGGCGTTATATGCAGCCTGCTGGCTGGCTTCGAGCATCTGTTCGGGATGTGCCAACAGCCAGGCGCGGGGAACGTCCAGTGCTTGCTGCAGCAGCATCTGCACCTCGATGCGTGCCTCAGCAACCGTGAGTGTAAGCATTGTTCCCAGCAACACAGCATCCTGAGACAAGGCATCACGGATACTGCGCATCGGGTTCAACGTTCTTCCGCCAGTGCCGCTAATTGCTCGGCCTGATGTTCGGCCATCAGCGCGTTGGTGAGTTCGCTGATGTCGCCGTCCATGATCTGGTCCATCTTGTACAGCGTGAGATTGATGCGGTGGTCTGTAACGCGGCCTTGCGGGAAGTTGTAGGTACGGATGCGTTCGGAGCGGTCGCCACTGCCGACCAGCGATTTGCGCTCGGCGGCGATCTTGCTGTGCGCGGCCTGGTCCAGTTTGTCCTTGATGCGCGCGGCAAGCACGCGCAGGGCCTGCGCCTTGTTCTGGTGCTGCGAGCGGCCATCCTGGCATTCGACCACGGTACCGGTCGGGATGTGTGTGATGCGCACGGCGGAGTCGGTCTTGTTGATGTGCTGGCCGCCCGCACCGCTGGCGCGGAAGGTATCGATGCGCAGGTCAGCGGGGTTGAGTTCGACTTCGCCCACTTCGTCGGCCTCGGGCAGGATGGCGACGGTGCAGGCCGAGGTGTGGATGCGGCCCTGCGTTTCGGTGGCGGGCACGCGTTGCACGCGGTGCGCGCCGGATTCGAACTTCAATACCGAGTAAGCGCCTTGGCCGATGATGCGCGCGATGACTTCCTTGTAGCCGCCCATTTCGCCCAGACTTTCGGAAATGATCTCGACCTGCCAGCGGCGGCGCTCGGCGAAACGCATGTACATGCGAAAGATATCGCCCGCAAAGATAGCTGCCTCGTCGCCGCCGGTGCCGGCGCGCACTTCGAGGAACACGTTGCGTTCGTCATTGGGGTCTTTCGGCAGCAGTTGTTTTTGCAGCTCGACTTCAAGTTGTTCCAGCTTTTCCTGGCCAGCCTTGATCTCTGCCTCGGCGAATTCGCGCATGTCGGGGTCCGCCGCCATCTCCTGGGCGGTGGCGATATCGGCTTCGCTGGACAGATAGCTGTGATATAGCCCGACCACCGGCTCGATCTCGGCCCGTTCGCGGTTGAGTTTGCGGAACGCATCCATGTTGCGCGTCGCTTCCTCGCTGCTCAATAGACTGTTGACCTCGTCCAACCGCTCACTCAGTTGGGCGAGTTTGGATGAGATGCTCGGTTTCATTCGGAGGAATGCAGGTGATAGATACGGTGTATCGCTTCCAGCAATGCTTCGCGCTCGTTGGCTTGCGCCTGGTTAAGCGTCTGGGTGGGTGCATGCAGGAACTTGTTGGTCAGCGCCGCGCTCAGGGACTCCAGCACTTTCTCGGGATTCTCGCCTTTGGTTAGCTGGCGCAAAGCTTTTTCCATCTCGCTACGGCGCTGACGCTCGGCATGGTCGCGCAAGGCACGGATGGTCGGCACCACTTCGCGCGATTCCATCCAGTGGATGAATTCGTTGACGCCGGAATCGATGATGACTTCGGCCTCTTTCACCGCGCCCTGGCGCGCGTCCAGACCGTCGCGCACCACTTCGGACAGATCGTCCACGGTGTAAAGGAACACGTCGCTCAGTTCTGACACTTCTTTTTCCACATCGCGCGGCACGGCCAGATCGACGATAAACAGCGGGCGGTGCTTGCGCTGCTTCAGTGCGCGTTCGACCATGCCCTTGCCGAGGATAGGCAGCGGGCTGGCCGTACAGGTGACGATGATGTCGTGCATCGCCAGCTGTTCGGGCAGTTCGTTGAGCGTGATGGCGTGGCCGTTGATGCGCCGCGCCAGCGTCTGTGCGCGTTCCAGCGTGCGGTTGGCCACGGTGATGTGTTTTGGATTGCGCGCAGCGAAGTGCACCGCGTTGAGTTCGATCATCTCGCCCGCGCCGATGAACAGCACGCGCTGCTCGGTGATGCTGGGGAAGATGCGCTCGGCCAGTTTGACGGCAGCAGCAGCCATGGACACCAGATTGGCGCCGATCTCGGTCTGCGTGCGCACGTCCTTGGCGACAGAGAAAGTGCGCTGGAACAACTTGTGCAGCAGGAAGCCCAATGTGCCCGCCTGCTCGGCCTGACGCACGGCCTGTTTCATCTGCCCCAGAATCTGCGGCTCGCCCAGCACCATGGAATCCAGTCCGCTGGCCACGCGGAATGCATGCTTCACTGCCTGTTCCTGCGGCAGCCGGTAGATGTAGGGTTCGATCTCGTTCGTGGGGAGATGGTGGTAGGAAGCCAGCCAGTCGACCGCCTGCACGGGCGCGTTGGTGCTGCAATAGATCTCGGTTCGATTGCAGGTCGAAAGGATGGTCGCTTCCTTGGCCGCACCGTTACCGACCAAATCGCGCAGGGCAGTATCTAGCGTCTCGGCATTGAACGCGATCTGTTCGCGCACGGAGAGCGGCGCGGTCTGATGGTTGATGCCAAATGTGAATAACTGCATGGGAAAAACGACTATCCGGTTCGCAAGGGAACGGATTATAGAGGCTGGGCGGGCTGAACACCAGCCGACCCAGCCTGCCGGGGACTACTTCTTGGGCTGCAACGATGCCAGAGCTTCTTCGGCATCGGGACGCAAACGGCTGTCCGGGTGTTTTTTCAGGAAATCGCTGAACGCCGAGTTTGCACCAGCCATATCACCCGCTTCAGCCAGGGCGATCGCCTTCTTGAACGCCAGCAATTCGTCGGAATCAACCGGCTGGGCTTTCGCTTCGCCCTTCCAGTAGACATCGTCCGCATCCGCCTGGGAGCCCCGCACACCACCGACTGCCGTCGTGGTCTGGATCTTCTTCTTCGGGGTGAGCAATTCGATCTTCTTGCGCAGACGCTCCCACAGCGAGCCTTCCTGCTGCACATCGGCACTGTATGCCGGAGCCGCCAGCACCACGCCCAGCAATACGAACAATGCGATCAGTTTCTTCATGTGAATCTCCTTGGTTAAGGTTGCTGCATGGTGCAACGTTACATCCGACTCAAAGCGCGTTCAATAGTTCCAATGCCAGCGCCCGGTGAGCCTCTTTGACTGATGGATCAAGGCCTTGTGCCTTGACGAAAGCCGCCTTGGCCTTTTTGACATCGTTAGTGGCCTTGTAGGCTCGCGCCAGATTGACCCATACATGCGCATCATTTGGCGTGATCTGGGTCGCCGCCAGATAGGCTTTCTGGGCATCCGCGTGCTTGTCTTCGATCATGAAGATGTTGCCGCGGTTGTTCATGGCCGCCGCGTTCTTGGGTTGCAGGCTGATGACCTTGTCGAAATACTTCATCGCCTCCTTGCGATCACCGGCCTTGGCCAGAATGATCCCCATCTGCAGATGCGCGTCGACGTCGGACGGGTTCTTCTTGATCGTGTTCAGATAACGGCGAGTCTTGGTCTGCGAGCTGATCTTCAACACCGACATGTGATCGCTGGGGAACTTCTTCTCGATCTCGGCGCGCGATATCTCGCTCTGCTTTACCGTGGCCGCCGGCAGGCTTGCGGGCTTATAGATCTCCCACTCGGCATGCACATCCAGAATGGTCAACCCCTTGTCTTTCCATTTGTAGTAGGCGGCGGCACCCTTTTCCCAGGCTTTGATAAAGGCATTACCAACCAGCGTGGTCTCGACCGGGATCCACAACTGATCCTCGTAGATCACGTACATGTTGTCCATGGTGTAGCCATCGTCGTCTGCCGCGATGTTGGTGGAGAACATCATGAACATGTGCCCAGGCACCTCGACCACGCGTGTGCTGATACCCATGCTCTCCAGCGCCGAAGAGTAGAACGCCACCAGGTCGTCGCAATCACCGGACTTGCGCTCCAGCGTCTCGCGCGGGAACTGGATGTAGTCGACCGTATTCACTTTGCCCGAGCTCACCTGATAGGGATTGCTCGGGTCCTGGATGTAAGTCATGCCGTACACGCCCAGCATGTCGAACAACGCGGCAGCCAGTTGTGCCTCGTCCTTGGTCTCCTTGAACTGCGTCGCCACCGATCGGCCCAGATTGATGAGCGGGGTATCCTTGGGCGTGACGAAGGTGGCAAAACGACCCCGCTCGTCCCAGGTCAAACGGTGCTTGTCATAGACATTGACCGTCGGGTTCTTGTTGAAGGTGATGCGCTTGCCGTTCTCGAAATAGCTGGCCTCGATGAGCGCCTGCACGGAGCTGTCCTCGGTGAGCGTCAGGATGCTGTTGTTGAACACCGCCTTGAGCGCGACTTCCTCGCTCTGTCCGGGCAGCAACTTGTCCAGCTTGGCCTCGGTCGGGAAATCCATGAAGTCCTTCAGCTGGAAGGTGACCTTGAGCCGCTCCATGCTCTTGTTGGTGTTGTTGGTCAGTTTGATGCGGCCTATACCGTCGCGCTCATAGATCTTGTACGAGTTGGAGAACACGTCGCGCAACTGCACCACGTCGATCTCCAGCGGCGGGCGGTTGAACACCTGCGTGGTCGCCTCGACTGCGACCTTCTCGGATTCGGTACCGTCGCTGCTATATGTCGCCACGTAGTAGGTGTACTTCGTCTCCGGGATCAGCGCGTCCTTGATGAATTCGGGCTGTGCGACCTCGCCGATCTTGGTGTAGTTGTCGCCCTCCTTCTGGTAGATACGGTAAGCGCCAAAATACTTCGCATCTGCCGCCGGCCAGCTCATCTTGACCTGCCAGGGCGTCGTCTCCACCTGGATAGCGGCAAGCGCGGGCGGTACGAATTTGGCCGGGATGCCGCTCACCACGGCACTGGTCGCCCCCTCATAGCCGAAATGTGTCTCGCTGCCGACGCGATAATAGTAACGGACTTCGGCATCCAGCTCCGTATCCACGAACTGGTTGGCGGCATTCGTGCCCACTTGCACGAACCCCTCTTTCTCGTTCTTCGAACGGTAGATGCGGTACTGTTTGATGAACGGCGATGTCGCCTGCGCCCATTGCAACTCGATGGAGTGCACTTTGCCTTGCGCTGCGAGCTGTTGCGGCGCCTCGGGCTTATAAAGGACCGCCAACGACTGTACACGCTTGTTACCGCGATCCGAGATCAGCAGATTCGAGCCGCCACCGTACGCGATCGCGACCGGCTCGTTGAGACCGCCGATGCCCGAACCTTTGGATCCGAAGGAGCGCAGCAATTGCCCTTTGGGCGAGAAGACCTTGACCTGATTGTTATCCAGCACCAGCACTTCGTCATTCGCCGCGGCCAGCGCCACCGGATCGGACAGCAGGCTGGCACCATCTTTGTTCCTGCCGAACTCACCCAACGACTGCCCGCCCGAGGAATAGGCCAGCACGGTCTTGCGTGATTCATCCAGGATGTACAGATTGTCGCGCTGGTCGAATGTCATGGAGACCGGTGCGCTCAGCTTGCCGGCATTTTCGCCGTTCAAAGCGTTCAGGAACACCCCGTCGCCGCGGAAGATCTGCACGTTACGGTTGGAGCGGTCAGCCACGAACACCATGCCGGAAGTCGAGACCGCGATCGCGGTCGGATCCCTGAACTGTCCGGCACCGCTACCGCCGCTGCCAAAAGTCAGCAGCACCTTGCCCGATTCGTCCAGCTTTGCACCGCGGCGGCCCTGGCTGTCCAGCACCCAGATCGCGCCCGTCTTATCCACGGTCACGGCTGACAGTTGCATGTCGGCCGGCTTGATCGAGCCTGTGACCGCGCCTTTGCGTATCACCTGCAGGCTCTTCTTGTCCTTGCTCACCGCGTAGAAAGTCTCTTTGCCATCCCAGGCAAGTTGCTCCGCTTCTGCCGGAATGTTCTCCAGCCATTTAACCGATGCCCTTCCAACGGCTCTGGGCAAGGGCTCCAACGCCTTGCCGGCTTCAACGACGAAAGCGTTGACCAGCGATTTTTTGCTGTCACCGACATACACCTGCTGTGCCTTGTCCACTGCCACGCCGGACAGGCTGCTGAACTGCGCCTTGCCTTCACCCTTGGAGCCGAAGTTGTAAGCGAGGCTGGCATCAAAATTGTACTTCTGGATAGCGAAGTTGCTTTCGTCCGCCACGTAGATACCATCTTCCGCCACGCTCATCCCGACCGGCTTGCCGGACTTGGGCAACGCGCGCAGGTAGACTCCATTCGATGTATAGACTTTGATCGTCTTGCTGTCATCATCCAGAACGTAGATGCGTCCTTCGGTGTCCAGCGCGATATCCGCGGGCTCACCCAGCTTGAATTCCTTTTCGGCGCCCGTCGGGCCGCTCAATGGCAGCGTATTCAGAAAGACGCCGTTGATACCAAACAGCTGTATCCGCTCGTTGCCGGAATCCGCGACATACACCACGCCGTCATGGACGGCGATACCACGGGGCTCATCAAGTACGGAATCACCAACAAGACCGCTAGCCTTGCTGCCGAAACTGCCCAGGTACTTGCCGCTGGACAAGGCGAACATGACGACCTGTTCCGTTCCGCTATCCACCACATAGACCGTCTCGCCAGACACGGCAGCCGCTTCGGGATGCTTGAGCAACTCCATGGCGCCGTTCTTCGACGCCAGTGTGAGCAAGGATTTGCCTTCCTTGTTGACGACATCGACCGACCCGTCCTGTTGAGCGATGAACAGGTTTCCTGCTCCCACCCCCAGCAATTTGAGCATCTTGGCCGAGGCGATCTCGCTGCGAAAATCTGCCTTGGAGAATCCGTTGGTAGCGCTCATACCGGCATCCGCCGCGCTGACGCCCGAAGAAAGAAGCAGAAGTGAAATTACGATGAATATGTTTCGCATGTCCCTGACCCATTCCGAATGGTGGATTATTCCGGCCCGGGGTGAACCCCGGTCGTTTGTTATCTGCAGATCCCTATTTCTCAGCCCGATTGAACACCCCATCCCAACTCTCCGGCGGGGGGGTCTGCATGAAGTATTCGCAGCGCTCTATGTATATTTTACTGGGTTTATCCCCGGGTGCGGTATCCAGAATCGCCATAAAAGCGACGTGCGCCTTTTCCCATGACCGGGCCCGGTACATCGCCAGTGCGGCCTCGAAGTTACGTGCGGTCGCCTCGTCCAGCATGGACAAGCCTTCCAGCGGTTCGTAGATTGTAACGGGCAATTGTTTGCCCACCACGCGTATCTTGTCCAGCTCCCTGTATCGGCAGATCTCGCGGGTTCTTTGATAGGTATCTTCTCCCACCAGATAGGCCACACCGTAATATTTCGCCGTTCCCTCCAGCCGGGCGGCCTGGTTCACCGTGTCGCCGATGACGGTGTATTCCATCTTTTTCCCCGCCAGTCCCACGTTGCCCGCCACCACTTCGCCCGACTGCACGCCGCCGCGAATGGTGAACGGCTCCAGCCCTTCCGCCAGCCATTGCGCGCGCAACTCGCCCATGCGCGCATTGATCGCCTTGATGCAATCGATGGCCAGCTTGGCATGGTCGGGTTGCGCCAGTGGCGCGCCCCAGTAAGCCATGATGCCGTCGCCGATGAACTTGTCGATGGTGCCGTCATGCTGTTCGATCACCTGCACCATCGCCCCCAGATAACCATTGAGTCTCGACACCACTTCCTGCGGAGGATGCGACTCGCTGAAGGTGGTGAAACCCTTGATGTCAGTGAACAGCACAGTGACTTCCTTGTTGTCGCCGCCGATCTTGGCCGCATCCGGATCCTTCTCCAGCCGAGCGACCAGCTTGGGCGACAGGTAGCTCGAGAACATCGAGCGCATCTCGCGTGCGTCCCGTTCCAGCACCAGATAACGGAAACCGCCGCCGACCAGCACCGCCGCGATCGCCGACATGGCCGGATAGATCATGTTTATCCATTGCCCGGCATCGAACATGTAATTGGTGAACCAGATATAGCCCGCTAGCAGGAGCGCCGTGGCCGGGATCGCGCCATACAGGCGCAGACGGGTCGTCAGAAAGAATGCCAGTGCGCCCATCACCACGATGAAGACCATGTCGATCAAGGCTTCCATGCCGCCCTGGCGGATGTAGCGGCCGCTGATGATGTTGTCGGCCACCGTGGCGTGCAGTTCCACCCCGGGCGAATTCTTGTGGAAAGGCGTGACGCGCATGTCGTAGACACCCAGCGCCGTCGCGCCGACGAACAGTATCTTGCCTTTCAACTCGCCGGCGGGAACGCGGCCTTCGATCACATCGATGAAGGAGTGGTAAGGGTATGCCCCCGGACCGCCCACATAGTTGATCCACATCCGGTATTCCTCGTCCACCGGAATACGGCGGTCGCCCAATCCGATCTCGTAATCACCCGGAACGATGTCCTTCTCGCCCAATGCCAGCCTGGCGCCAGTCAACCCCAGAGACGGGATCTGCCGACCGTCTTCAGCAAGCAACAGCGGGATGCGGCGGATCACACCGTCATCGTCCGGCATCTGGTTGATATGGCCGATACCGATCGCACCGCGCTCGATCTCGGGCAGGCTGCGGGTAACGGTCGTCACCCTTCCTTCATTGTCAAAGTTGAAGGCGACCGCCAATACCACATTACCCGCCCGCTTCGTCGCCGCGGCAAACAGCCTGTCGTTCGTTGCGTTTTCGCGTTCCGGGAAGAAGACGTCGAACATCACCGCCTTGGCTTTGACGGCAGCCAGCTTGTCGATCAGCCGGGCATAGTTGTCACGACTCCATGGATAGCGCCCGAGTGCGGCGATGCTCTTTTCGTCGATGGTGATGATGGCGATGTTCGGATCGGGCGCGACCGGACCGCGCATGACCTTGAAGCGAAGGTCGTAGGTCTTCTCCTCGAACGCTTCGAGAAAAGAATTCTGGGTGTAGTAGAGAAACAAGACACTGAAGATCGAAAGTGCGGCAAGAAACAGGGAAAGCGCAGTCGTGTTCCCGCGCAGCAGCAATTTTTTCCAAAATGGCATAGTGGACATGCTTGTTCTCCCCCGATACAGACTGAAGCTGCCCCCTTGCGCTTCATTCTCTGCAATGATGCCATAGCTTGATAAATCAGGGCTGAAAATGAAAAAAGCCCAACATTGAAGTTGAGCTTTCTCGAATCTGGTGGCTCGGGGCGGAATCGAACCACCGACACGCGGATTTTCAATCCGCTGCTCTACCAACTGAGCTACCGAGCCGTTTTGTTCCCATCCCGAGAGGGGTGGATAAAACGAAGGCGCGCATTGTAGCGGCAAGCCGGCATGCGGGCAATATAAAAAACAAACCCCGCACTAAGCGGGGTTTGTCAGGTACTACCAGCGCCTTGGGGGCAATTACATCATGCCGCCCATACCACCCATGCCGCCCATATCTCCACCCATGCCGCCGCCAGCCGGTTTGTCTTCCGGCATTTCGGCAACCATGCATGCAGTGGTCAACATCAGACCGGCGATGGAGGCTGCATTTTGCAATGCAACGCGTGTCACCTTGGTCGGATCGACCACGCCCATGGCCAGCATGTCGCCGTATTCGCTGGTCGCGGCGTTGTAACCGTAGCTGCCCTTGCCTTCCAGCACCTTGTTCACCACAACGCTCGGCTCATCGCCCGCGTTCATGGTGATGGCGCGGATTGGGGATTCCATGGCGCGCAGCACGATGGTGATGCCAGCGTCCTGATCGTGGTTGATACCCTTGAGACCGGCAACCGCCGCCTTGGCACGCAGCAGTGCAACGCCGCCCCCGGGCACGATGCCTTCTTCAACGGCAGCACGGGTCGCGTGCAATGCATCTTCCACGCGCGCTTTCTTTTCCTTCATTTCGACTTCGGTCGCAGCGCCGACCTTGATCACTGCCACGCCGCCAGCCAGCTTGGCTTTGCGTTCCTGCAGTTTTTCCTTGTCGTAGTCGCTGGTGGACTCTTCAGCCTGCTTGTTGATCTGGCCGATACGGCCCTTGATCGCTTCTTCCTTGCCTGCGCCATCGATGATGGTGGTGTTTTCCTTACCCACTTCGATGCGCTTGGCTTGGCCCATGTCGGCCAAAGTGGCTTTTTCCAAGGTCAGGCCGACTTCTTCAGCAATGACTGTACCGCCGGTCAGGATGGCGATGTCTTCCAGCATCGCTTTGCGACGATCACCGAAACCAGGTGCCTTGACTGCAACCGTCTTCAGGATGCCGCGGATGTTGTTCACCACCAGCGTTGCCAGCGCTTCGCCATCCACATCTTCAGCAATGATCAGCAGCGGACGACCGGCCTTGGCGACTTGTTCCAGTACGGGCAGCAGGTCGCGGATGTTGGAGATCTTCTTGTCGTGCAGCAGGATGAAGGGGTTCTCCATTGCGGCGATCTGTTTGTCGGCGTTGTTGATGAAGTAGGGCGACAGGTAACCGCGGTCGAATTGCATACCTTCCACGATGTCCAGCTCATCTTCCAGGCCGGTGCCGTCTTCAATGGTGATGACGCCTTCCTTGCCGACCTTCTCCATCGCAGCAGCGATCTTCTCGCCGATCACGGTGTCGGAGTTGGCGGAGATGCTGCCCACTTGTGCGATCTCCTTGCTGGTGGTGCAAGGCTTGGAGATCTTCTTCAGTTCTGCCACAGCAGCGATCACAGCCTGATCGATGCCGCGCTTCAGGTCCATCGGGTTCATGCCGGCGGCAACGAACTTCATGCCTTCCTGCACGATGGATTGAGCCAGCACGGTTGCGGTGGTTGTTCCGTCACCGGCCACGTCGGAGGTCTTGGAAGCGACTTCCTTGACCATCTGCGCACCCATGTTCTCGAACTTGTCCTTCAGCTCGATCTCCTTGGCGACGGATACGCCGTCCTTGGTGATGGTGGGAGAACCGTAGGAACGGTCCAGCACCACGTTACGGCCTTTGGGCCCCAGAGTCACTTTGACCGCATCGGCCAGAATGTTGACACCCACGACCATCTTGGCACGTGCTGCATCATGGAATTTCACGTCTTTAGCTGCCATGTTCTTAATCTCCTGAAATTCGTTGGTTTCTTACTTCTCGACTACGCCGATGATGTCGTCTTCGCGCATGGTCAGCAGTTCCTGACCATCGATCTTGAAGGCTTGACCGGAATACTTGCCGAACAGAACGCGGTCACCGACCTTGACGTTCATGGCTTGCAGTTTGCCGTCGTCGCCCATCTTGCCGTTGCCGACAGCGACGATCTCGCCCTGGTCAGGCTTCTCGGTGGCAGCATCGGGAATCACGATACCGGATGCGGTTTTGCGCTCTTCTTCCATGCGCTTGACGATGACACGGTCGTGCAAGGGACGAATTTTCATACTTATTCTCCTAAAATTCAGTGAGTTGACTAATTGCGGAGGCGGAGAGTTAGCACTCCCCGCCTGCGACTGCTAATGATAGGGGCTACCCCCCGCGATTTCAAGGGCGATCTCATCTTTCTTGCTAGCGACCGGTCAGCCGAAAAGGTCTTTCAGCGCACCTTCCAGCGTGGGGAAGCGAATAGCTTGGCCCGCTGCCAGCATCCGCTTCGGCATGACGCGCTGCCCTTCCAGCAGCAGGCTGGCGGATTCGCCCAGGCTCAGTTTCAACAGAGACGCCGGCACCACGAGCGCCGCCGGGCGATGCAAGACGGCGGCGAGCACCGCCGTGAATTCCTTGTTGGTGACAGGCGCGGGCGCAGTCATGTTGTAGGCACCCCGCATCTGCTCGTCGCGCAGCAGACGCAACACCAACGCGACATAGTCATAGATATGGATCCAGCTCATCAACTGCCGCCCGTCACCGAGGCGGGTGCCCATTCCCATTTTGAAGGGCAGTGCCATGCGGGCGAGCAAGCCGCCATCCGTGCTCAGTATCAGGCCAGTACGCAGCAGGCACACGCGCACGCCGTACCGCTCTGCCGCCAGCGCAGACTCCTCCCAATCCACGCACAGCCGCGCGGGAAAGTCAGCGCCTGCTCCGGAGTCCTCGCTCAGTTCTTCATCGCCGCGTCCGCCGTAATAACCAATGGCCGAACCGCTCAGCAACACGGCCGGTTTGTGTTCGGCGGCAGCGATGCGCTGCACCAGCTCACCGGTCAACGCGATCCGGCTATCACGCAACACCTGCTTGCGCGACTCCGTCCAGCGCGTATCGACGATGGGTTCGCCGGCCAGGTTGATCACCGCATCGAAGACTACATCCGGCGTCCATTCCGCCAATGCGCCCATCGCATGCACAGCGGCTCCGCACCTCTCCGCTACAGAGCGCGGGCTGCGGCTGTACACAGTCAAGTCATGCCCTTCGCCTAGTAAGGCCTTGCACAGGTGCCGGCCTATCAATCCCGTCCCGCCAGTGATCAAGATACGCATGACTGCCTCCCGAAAATGAATATAGACACAAACATCTTACTCTTCGCAAAGTCCGCTATGATTCCGCGCATGTCCGCCACCTCAGATCTCCTTTCCCGCAGCCTCTCTGCCGTCTGGCATCCCTGCACCCAGATGAAACGGCACGAGTCACTACCGCTGGTGCCCATCGGGCGCGGCGAAGGTGTCTGGCTTTACGATCTGGACGGCAAACGCTATCTCGACACGGTCAGCTCCTGGTGGGTGAACCTGTTCGGCCATTGCAACCCGCGCATCAATGCCGCCATCACCGACCAGCTCGGCAAACTGGAACATGTGATGCTGGCCGGCTTCACCCACGAACCTGTGGTGCAATTGTCGGAGAGGCTGCGCGAACTGGCACCCGCCGGACTGGGCCATTGCTTCTACGGCTCGGACGGTGCATCTGCCACCGAGATCGCGCTCAAGATGAGCGCTCACTACTGGCGCAACAGCAACAAATCGCAGAAGACCCAATTCCTCAGTTTGCAGAACAGCTACCACGGCGAGACGCTGGGCGCACTGTCGGTGACCGATGTCGCGCTGTTCCGCGATGCCTATGGTGTGCTGATCAAACAGAACGCCACCGTACCCAGCCCGGATTGGCGCAATGCAGCCGGCGGGGAAAGCGCCGAGGCTTTTGCCCTGCGTTGTGCCGAAGCACTGGAGACGCATCTGCAACAGCATCACGAGCACATCGCCGCCTTCATCGTCGAGCCGCTGATCCAGGGCGCGGCAGGCATGGCGATGTATCACGCCGCCTACCTGCGCGCCGCGCGCAAGCTGTGTACGCAATACGGCGTGCATCTGATCGCCGACGAGATCGCCGTCGGCATGGGGCGCACCGGCACATTGTTCGCCTGCGAGCAGGCGAACATCCGGCCCGACTTCCTGCTGATCTCAAAAGGCATCACCGGCGGTTACCTGCCGCTGTCGGTGGTGATGACGACCGACGATATCTTCCAGGCCTTTTATGCCGACGAGACCGCGCGCGGCTTTCTCCATTCGCATTCCTACACCGGCAATCCACTGGCCTGTCGCGCCGCGCTGGCCACACTGGATATCTTCGCGCAGGACGATGTGCTCATTGCCAACCGCGACAAGGCCGCGTTCTTCAACCGCATCGCACAACCATTGCGTGAGCACCCCGCCGTGCGGAACTTCCGCAACACAGGCATGGTCTGGGCTTTCGAGGTAGAGACGCCGCACGCCGATTTTGCGCAGCGCTGTTTCAGCCTCGGACTGCAGCATGAACTGCTGTTGCGCCCGATGGGCAATACGGTATATTTCATGCCGCCTTATGTGATCGGCGAAGACGAGTTGCGATTGCTCGTCGACCGCACCCTGAAAGTGATCGACGCCCTGAAATGAAACGCCTCGCTACATTCCTCCTGTTCAGCTTTGCCGTCAGCGCACAGGCAGAACCGCTGCCCGCAGCAGTTCTACAGGAGCTGAAAAAAGTGGGCATCCCGCGATCTGGTATCGCGGTCGAAGTGCGCGAAGTCGGCAAGCATGCGCCCCTTATCAGCGTCAACGGCGCGCGCGCGATGAATCCGGCTTCAGTCATGAAGCTGATCACCACCTATGCCGCGCTCGACCTGCTCGGTCCCGCCTACACTTGGAAGACCGAAGCCTGGATAGACGGCGAGTTGAAGGACGGCGTGCTGGAAGGCAACCTCATCCTGAAGGGCTACGGCGATCCCAAGTTCACCATCGAGCAGTTCTGGCTATGGTTGCGCGAGTTGCGTGGTCGCGGTCTGCGCGAGATACGCGGCGACCTCATCCTCGACCGCAGCTATTTCGACCTGCCAGCGTTCGATCCGGCAGAATTCGACAGCGACCCGGTGCGCGCCTACAACGTCGGCCCGGATGCGCTGCTGCTCAACTTCAACACCCTGCGTTTCCGCTACACACCCGACGGCAACGGCATGAAGGTCATCACCGAACCGCGGCTGGACGGACTGAGATTCGACAACCAGCTCATCCTGCACCCGCCCAGCGGCGACTGTACCGACTGGAACGACACCATCCTGACCCAGGCGACCGGCGACAGCGTCGTCCTGCAGGGCGGTTACCCCAGCGACTGCGGCGAACGCGAACAGAGCCTCAGCATCCTGCCGCACACCCGCTACGTGGAATCCGTCTTCCGCACGGTATGGCAGGAAGTGGGCGGTACGATCAGCGGCAAGTTGCGCGAGGAAGCGGTCCCTGCGAATGCGAGACTCTTTTCCACGCACCGCTCCGAGCCTTTGGGCAGCGTCATCCGCGACATCAACAAATTCAGCAACAACGTCATGGCACGGCAAGTCTTCCTCACCTTGGGCGCTGCCTCGTACAAACCCTCGCTCGCCGCCGAATGGGGGATGAGCGACGTACCGCTCAATACCGAACGCAGTATCGAAACGGTGCAGATCTGGCTGCACCAGCAAGGTCTGGATTTCCCCGAGCTGGTGCTGGAGAACGGCGCCGGCCTCTCGCGCAAGGAACGCATCAGCGCTCGGCATTTGACCCTACTGCTGCAAAGCGCAGCTGATCATCCGCTCTACCCGGAACTGCAATCCTCGCTGCCCATCCTCGGCGTGGACGGCTCGGTAAGGCGCCGCCTCAAGGATAGCGATGCCGCAAGCCACGCGCACCTCAAGACCGGCACGCTGGATGGGGTGAGGACGCTCGCCGGTTATGTGCGCTCGAAGAACGGCAAGGAATGGATCGTGGCGTTCTTCATCAATCATTACAACGCCAAGCGCGGGCAGGAAGCGCAGGACGCACTGATCGAGTGGCTGGCAAGCAAGTGATCATTTCTTAACAGCTTCGATTTTTCTCCGCAAGAAATAAAAGTATCTAGTACTTCATCTTGCTTTACTCCGCGGCAGCGATGATGTGAGAATCAAAGCGTGCTGAAAATCGCACGGCTTTCCGATATCAATCCAACTGGAGATAAACAATTGAAGAAACTTCTTGCTGTCACGCTTTTGAGCTCCGCTATTGCACCCCCCGCCCTGGCTGAAGACTCCCCTGTCTATGCAGGCGTTGTGGTGGGCGATCAGTACATTGGCGTTCTGGGTGGCTACCAGATCGACAAGATGTTCTCTGTTGAAGGACACTACGCAACGATACTTCATCCCGATGTTTCTGTCGGTGGCACAACGATCAAAACCGATACTTCCATGATCGGTGCGGACCTGGTCGCGTTGCTGCCGTGGAAGGTTCAAAAGGTTCCGGAACTTACCTTCTTCGCCAAGGGCGGAATGGAGTACATCTCCCATAAAGTGAGCTACTCACCTTCCGGCACCAGCATTTCCACCAAGGAAACGAAGCTCACCCTGGGGGGCGGGGCTCAGTATGACGTGAACAAGAGCTTTAGCGCCCGCGCCGGAGCCGGCGTGATGGGCTACCGCAACGAACTGTATATCTCAGGGATATTCCGCTTCTGATCGCGATGAAATAAAAAAGCCGGGCTAGCCCGGCTTTTTTATTGTCTTCTACTTACAACCCCAGTTCACCCCACATCGCATCCACCTTCGCCTTCACCGCCGCATCCATCACGATAGGCGTGCCCCATTCTCGTTGCGTCTCGCCCGGCCACTTGTTGGTTGCATCCAACCCCATCTTCCCGCCGAGGCCGCTCACAGGTGAGGCGAAGTCGAGATAATCGATCGGTGTGTTCTCCACCAGCAGGGTGTCGCGCACCGGATCCATCCGTGTGGTGATCGCCCACATGACCTCTTTCCAGTCGCGCACGTCGATGTCGTCGTCCACCACGATGATGAACTTGGTGTACATGAACTGGCGCAGGAAACTCCAGATGCCGAACATCACGCGCTTGGCGTGTCCGGCGTATTGTTTCTTGATGCTCACCACCGCCATGCGATAGGAGCAACCTTCCGGCGGCAGGTAGAAATCGGCGATCTCGGGGAATTGCTTTTGCAGCAGCGGCACGAACACTTCATTCAGCGCCACCCCTAGCATCGCCGGTTCATCGGGCGGTTTGCCGGTGTAGGTGCTGTGATAGATCGGATCGCGGCGCATGGTGATGCGCTGGATGGTGAACACCGGAAACTTGTCCTGCTCGTTGTAGTAACCGGTGTGGTCACCGTAGGGGCCTTCCAGCGCCGTCTCGCCCGGATGGATCACGCCTTCCAGCACGATCTCGGCGGAAGCGGGCACTTGCAGATCGCTACCGATACACTTCACCAGTTCGGTCTTGCTGCCGCGCAGCAAACCAGCGAACTGATATTCAGATAGGGAGTCTGGCACCGGCGTCACTGCGCCGAGAATGGTGGCGGGATCAGCGCCGATCACGACGGCGACCGGATAAGGTTGCCCCGGGTTCTTCTCGCAGTGATCGCGGAAATCCAGCGCGCCACCGCGATGCGCCAGCCAGCGCATGATGACTTTGTTTGGCGCGATCACCTGCTGGCGGTAGATGCCCAGATTCTGGCGCGGTTTGTTTGGCCCGCGCGTGACCACCAGACCCCAGGTGATCAGCGGAGCGACATCCCCCGGCCAGCAATGCTGGATCGGCAATTTGGACAGATCGACATCTGCCCCTTCCCACACGATCTCCTGGCACGGAGCAGATGACAGCACCTTGGGCGACATGGTGAGCACCTGCTTCAGGATCGGCCACTTCTCCCACGCATCTTTCAGCCCCTTGGGCGGTTCCGGTTCTTTCAGGTAGGCGAGCAGCTTGCCAACTTCGCGCAATGCAGCCGTGTTTTCCTCGCCCATGCCCAGCGCCACCCGGCGCGGCGTGCCGAACAAGTTGGCGAGTACCGGCATCTTGTGGCCGGCCACGTTCTCGAACAACAGCGCCGGCCCCTGCGCACGCAACACGCGGTCACAGATCTCGGTCATTTCGAGATGGGTGGAGACGGGTACGGTGACGCGCTTGAGTTCGCCGAGCTTTTCCAGCTGGGCGATGAAGTCGCGCAGGTCTTTATATTTCATCAGTAGTACCTCGCTTCGCCCTCGGGGCGCGTCTTGAACCGCTTGTGCAACCAGAAGTACTGTTCCGGCATCTCCAGCGCGCGCTGTTCGATGAATTCATTCATGCGTCGCGCATCGGCGATCTCGTCACCGCTCGGATAGTTCTCCCATGCCGGATAGAACTTCAGTACATATCCTTGCGCCCCGGGCAGTACGCGCGTGATGCTGGGCACGATCTTCGCACCGGTCATCTTGGCGATGCGCGGCACCGAAGTCATGGTGGCGGCGGGCACGCCGAAGAACGGGATGAACGCGCCTTCGCGCACGCCCTGATCCTGATCGGGCGGATAGATGAACGGCATGTTCTCTTTCATGCCCTTGATGATGGGACGCAGGCCTTCCTGGCGCGCATACAGGCGCTGGTTGCGGAAGCGGCAGCGCTTCTGCAGCAGCAGATCGGACAGGTACAGGTTCTTCTGTTTGGAGTACATGCACACAGTATCCACCTGCTGTGCGATCCATTGTCCGCCCGCATCCATGCCGACGAAATGCGGCGTGAGCAGGATCATCGGTTTGCCTTTAACCGCCTCGAAGTGCTCGATGCCTTCCACACGGATCAAAGAATTGATGCGCTCGGGACTGGCCCACCACAAAAGGCTGCGTTCGATCAGGCCGCGCATGAACATGCGGAAATGTGCGCGCAACAGTTTTTTGCGCGCCGCTTCGTCCATGTCGGGGAAACACAACTTGAGATTGATATCCCCCACCCGGCGCCGCTCTGCCGCCAGCGGATAAGCCAACGTGCCGAGCGTGTTGCCGATGGCAACGATGGCGCGGAACGGCAGAAAATGGATCAACCAGAAAACGAATACGCCGAGACGGGTCAGCATCAGTGCTCCTTAGACTGCATCCGGCGGCAGCGCGCCGCGCGGGACTTTGTAACGGTTATAACTCCACAGGTATTGCTCGGGGTGCTGGCGGATGACCTGTTCCAGCGCGACGTTCATCTGTGCGGGAGAACGGACTGCCCCGGAATCAAGCGGGGTGAAATGCAGGTCGTAACCCGCGCCGCCGGGCAATCGCTCGCTGACGCACATCACCGCAGCCGCCCCGCTGGCTTCGGCCAGCTTGCCGATCAGCGTGATGGTGTAAGCGGGTCGCCCGAAGAACGGTGCCCACTCGCCTTCACCGTTGCCCGGCGCCTGGTCGGGCAGCACACCGATGACTTGTCCTTTCTTGAGCGCCTTGAGCAGTTGGCGCACTCCGCCCAAGTCGGTCGGCGCCAGTTTCATCTGGCCGCGTTCGCGGCCTTCGTGCATCAACGTATCCAGGAATTTCCAGCGCGGCACACGGTACATGCAGGTCATCGGCACGCGCGCGGCGATATACAGACCGATGACCTCGAAGCAACCGATGTGCGGCGTCAGCACGATCACGCCCTTGCCTTGCGCTTGCGCCGCTTCGAAATGCTCCCAGCCGTGACATCGCCTGACGCTGGCGACCACTTCCTCGAACGGGCGGCGCCAGACCCAAGGCAGTTCCAGCACGCCCTTGCCCATCTCGCGGATGTTGGTGTGCAACAGTTCTTTCGTCTCCGGCTCCGAACGCGCCAACCCTGCTTTCTGCAGGTTTTCGCGCAAGCGGGACGAATATCGCTTTGAAAACAGATAGGTCACCCAGCCGAATAGCGCGCCGATCCGGTGTAATACCGACAGGGGCAGGCGCGCTAACACATCAAACAGAATAACCATTCAAGAGAACCTATTAAATCAAGGAAGCGGGGATTTGGTATACTGCGCGCCCATTTAACTACAGAAGCAGTAATCGGAGAGCCATGAGCGAATACTTTTTTACATCCGAATCCGTGTCCGAGGGCCATCCGGACAAGGTTGCAGACCAGATTTCCGACGCGATCGTTGACGCGATTCTAGCGCAGGACCAACATTCCCGCATCGCTGCCGAGACACTGGTCACCACCGGTCTGGTTGTTCTCGCTGGCGAGATCACCACCAATGCGCAAGTGAACTTCGCCAAAGTCGCGCGCGAAACCATCCGCAAGATTGGCTATGACGATCCCAGCCTGCGCTTCGATGCCGACGGTTGCTCGGTGCATGTCTGCTACGGCACGCAAAGCCCGGACATCGCCCAAGGCGTGGACAAGGCCTACGACGACACGCTCGATCAAGGCGCGGGCGACCAGGGCCTGATGTTCGGTTACGCCTGCCGCGAAACCGACGTGCTGATGCCGCTCCCCATCTACCTGTCACACCGTCTGGTCGAACGCCAAGCGCAACTGCGCCGCGACGGTCGCCTGAACTGGCTGCGCCCGGATGCGAAGTCGCAAGTCACCATCAAGTATGTCGACGACAAGCCTTTCAGCATCGACACCGTGGTGCTCTCCACCCAGCACTCGCCGGACATCTCGCTGGAGCAGATCCGTGAAGCCGTCATCGAGGAAGTCATCAAGCCCGTTTTGCCAAAAGAACTCATCAAGGGCGACATCAAGTATCTGGTGAACCCGACCGGACGTTTCGTCATCGGCGGCCCGCACGGCGACGCCGGCTTGACCGGCCGCAAGATCATCGTCGACACCTACGGCGGCGCAGCCCCGCACGGCGGCGGCGCGTTCTCCGGCAAGGACCCTTCCAAGGTCGACCGCTCTGCTGCTTATGCCGGTCGCTATGTGGCAAAGAACATCGTCGCTGCCGGTCTGGCCGACAAGTGCCTGGTGCAGATCAGTTACGCCATCGGCGTGGCGCAACCCACCAGCATCATGGTCACCACCTACGGTACCGGCAAGATCTCCGACGAGAAGATCACCGCGCTGGTCAGGAAACATTTCGACCTGCGTCCGAAAGGCATCGTGCACATGCTCGACCTGCTGCGTCCGATCTACCAGAAGACGGCGGCGTATGGCCACTTCGGTCGTGAAGAGCCGGAGTTCCGCTGGGAAGCTACCGACAAGGCAGCCGCTCTGAAAGCGGACGCAGGACTGTAATTCGCATCACCCATCCCGCCGAGGGGCGCTGCAGCAGTCACCGCAAGGTGGACCTGTCAGGCTCGGCGAGGATGGCTCAACATGTAGCAACGGCGCCCATTCAT